>ENA-ORDI01000027-ORDI01000027.1-marine-metagenome-genome-assembly--contig:-NODE-27-length-87897-cov-7.046072_pt1 | contig 87897 bp, 78 predicted proteins | sample MGYA00248628_ERZ508525 | MGnify/ENA primary metagenome ERZ508525 (study PRJEB26195, sample SAMN05422138) | marine metagenome | isolation source: East of Porto Seguro, South Atlantic Ocean | place: Atlantic... | reverse complement strand
TTGCGACGATACTCTGATTCTGTACGATTCGCATACTGGCGTACACCCATACGGCGTACTCAATGGCGAACCTTGGCATCCGAATCAACCGTTAGTAGATGCTCTCCTTGAAACAGAGCACCCCGTATTCGTATGGTCGGGGGGCGGTGCTTGGTACGCTGAAATCATAGCGGGCAAACTGGGTCTGGATTTTCCTTGCTTGGATAAAGATGAAATTACGTTTGAGCTTATCCAAGAGGGAGACGTGGTGATTGATGACCAAGAACTCGGAGGCAAGCGTACACATAACCCGTTCGAATGGCCAGAACCGAAGGCGTAGTCCAGCATCAACAGACAACGGCAGCAGCCCAGTAGCCCCCGAGGACCAAGAGATTCTGGCGACCCGGACCACTAACTCACGAAAGTCAAAACGAAGGGATGCTTGATTGCGAACCGGATCTAAACCCTGAACTCCAACTCGATCGTGTCCCTGCTGATGTGGGCGGCTTTCAGGATGGTCTGCAGGTGGGACTTCCGTAGCCTCGGGTCCATGGTCTCGAAGTCTTCGAGGAACGTCTTGATCAGGCCCGGTACCCTGTCCCTGGTCTGCATGCGATCCTTCTGTTCGTCGACCCACTGAGCCAACGATTCCCTGCGCTCCTGAAGGGCCAAGACCTGGTCACGGGCCATGTTGTTGGCCTTCACGAACTCCTGTTCGTTCAGTACCCCGCGTCTCAGGAAACCCAGGTTCTGGGTGAACTGGGCATCAAGTTCCGCCAGCCCTGCCTCAACGTCCTTCAGTTCCGACTCCCGGGTGGACATCTCCTCCCGGTCGGCCGCCTCTATGTGCCGTTTCACCACCTCGGGATCGGAGAATTGCCCCAGGTATTCCAACACCGCTGTCTCCAGCCTGGGAGCGGAATGTCCGTTGTAGTGGGCACACAGTGCTCTGGACTTGGTCGCACGGGAACACCAGTAGTTCCGGTACTGTACATCCTTGTTGGTTGCGGCTACCTTCCCGGCCATAGGCCCACCGCAATACCCACAGCGCGCCATCCCGCTCAGCAGGTAAACACTGCTGTGGGTGCGCCCACGGGATGACTCCCTCCGGATGCTCAGCCGTTCCTGGAGGAGCTGCCACTCATTGCCGGTCAGTATTGCTGGGAAGAACCCTTCCACCCTCACCAGCTCTTGCTCCGGGTTGCCTTTGCGAGGGCGTTTTCCGTAGGCAAGTGTCCCCATCATGGCTTCGTTGGAAAGGACCCTCTGGATGGTGAAAGAAGCGAAGGGACGCCCGCCCCTGGCCCGGTGACCCGACGCGGTCAATATGTCAGCTATGGCTTTGTACCCCCGGTTCTCCTCCACGGACAACCGGTACATCTCCCTTACCACCGGTGCTTCCACCGGGTCCTTCTCCCAACGGACTTCCCTGCCGTGGTACACCCTTCGGAGTCCGAACGGGGCCCGGGCAGCGTGGACACCTTTCCCAACGGCCCTGCTCATGTTGGCACGCACCCTCTCGGACGTGCGGCGGCTCTCGGCCCCGGCGATCCCGGCTTTGATGAGCAGGATAAGCTCTTCATTGATGTCTTCATCAGTGGCGACGACCGAGACACCTGCGTCCTGTAGCTCCCAGTAACGTTGCAGTATCTCTCTGGGGTTCCGGCCGAACCGGTCCAGGAACTGTACTACGATGACTTCGGCGGCCCCGGTCAACGCGTACTCTACCATGCGGCGGTACTCTTTCCGGTCGTCCCGGCGACCGGAAACAACGTCCACGAACTGGGAGTCGGGCAGGAGACCTTGCCGCTGGCAGTACTCTTTGAACCTGCTTTCCTGGGTTTCCAGGGAGCTGTGCTGCTCACCCGCCTGGCCGGGGGTGGAGACCCGCAGGTAGCCTACGGCCCTTTTGGTTGCTGATGCGGTATTCAAGTGCGCCTCGTACTGTTAATGTTGGCATGGAATCGATAACCGTTTATACCATTATATCAACATCAGTACGAAGAGGCCGGTGGTTCGAGTCCACTCACCCCGACCATTTTTTTGCCCGGCTACATCGTCCGATTACCGATTAGCATCGGGATTTCGGACGGGTTTTTCCAGTGAAACTAATTGGTGAATATATCGAAGATATTGCCTAGGCCACGACCGTCCAATCGGTACAATTCCGTGTAACCACAGTTGGCACAAGACACAGTAGCGAACTTTTGGTTTTGAACGTTCAAGAATCTCGACAAACCTGAACCCGTGGTTCTGATTTCTCCAGCCTTATATTCGGTCCCGGAACATTTGGCGCACGTGAAATTGTGTTGCTCCACGGATCTGCTCCCTAAATTTGGCTAGAAGGCGATCGCGTCTCCGCTAAGGTCACCACGGGTAACATATCAGACAACTCCACCACCGGCCGATCCTAGTCGTGCAACTACCGCATTTCGGACAATGAGGGTGCTGTAAGCGGTTGCTGGTATGGCTCATCGTGTTTCCTCCCATCAGTCTCTCCCGGCCGATGCATCTTACCTAGCACTCCGTTACCAGGGTATTACAAGCTGGTTGTATGACCGCCGACCCTGGGCTTCTCTAGGATTCCTCCAGTGGATCATTATCTGCCGACCTTCTTTGTTGTTCTGGTCGAACCTCGTGATTGCTATCGATCCAAAATGAAGCCAATTGCGGCCAACGATAACGCAACAATTTCCATGAAAGCCTCATATCTACTCGTTTGATTGAACTTGAATCCACTGTACCGGCGCCACCACGGGTTGTAACCAGGCGATTTAGGGATTGTGCCATCGTCCGAAAGGACTATTTCGGCACCCGGATTAGGTCAGGAAAACACGTGAGATGGGCAACGGTAAGCGGTATTCCTAACACTCGGCGCGGAGCGGGTGGCAAGAGGCATAGATGAATCGAGCATTACGTCGAGTGAATGCAACACGGGGAAGGAGGTATCGACGCCAAGAGAGCGACTTTGTCACGTGGGGTAGTCACCACCGGTATAATGCACTGGCCAGCGAGATGGAATCAGGGCGGCAGATTAGCTCAGGCTACGAAGTCCATCTATGTGCGTAATGTTACTGTTCGCCTTGGGAACCATTTTCGCCACCATTTTTGCGGGTTTGATGCGTGAATGGATTCTGATGATCGTGGGTATCGCGTTAGCGGTCTTTTTTGTGATGGCCGCTTATTGGGATTTTCCTGATGATTGAGGCCGGACACTCTCAGGAAAACCAGGCCCGGGCAATGGTCATCGTCAAATATCCGCTGTCCAGCAGGCGCCTGGGTACAGCGTGGGTTTCCTTGGCGGCATAATCTAACCGATCCCGTCCGCAACCTGTATTGGCGAAGCAAAGTGTGCTCTGAGAGGTGCTACAGTGGAAATGCATAACATACTGTTAGCCAACTTAGCCCTGTCGCCGCGCACGCTAAACGCCCTCTGGCGGGGCAACATCACCGAAGTTGCCGAAGTGTTAACGATGTCGGATAAGGAACTAACGGGAATACGCAATCTTGGCGAAAAGTGCCTGATCGAGTTGAACCGGTGGCTTTCCGAAAATAACTTGAATAGGGGACAGGAAGGCCCGGGCCTCACCAGCCCTGATGCCCTCTCCTTAGACTCCTGGCGTTGCGAAGGAAGGCTGCTCCTCGCGGCTATACCACGTTTCGCGGCCGGTTTCCGGCACCACAATCACTAGACGCACGCAGTCAACCACGTCGGTGCACAAGTATAGATTCCCAACCCCCCATCGCGACTGATGAATCATCGAGTGACCGCATCGGCACAGATACTCAAGTTCCTGGCTCATTTACTACCCCTCCCCCGACTACGGCTTCACAAAGCCGTCCCATCTACTGTGAATTCTGGAGTGCGTCATCTGGTCTCGACGTGAGACATAATATACGACTATATAGCTATGAACAAGTGCTTTATCAGAACATTTCACGACCTTGGAGCCGTAGTTGGCATACCCAAAACCTGACACCTCGCAATTGCCAACTCCGGAGGCCATTCCCTGTTTCATATCAAACGCCCGTTCGGCGCACCTGGCCGGGCACCGAACGGGCTAGGGATTGCAAGACGAACCTTACATTCCCACGTGGATTGTGTCATGTTGGGGTCACCAATCGGTCACCAGCGTGGAACGTGGGAATCTCTGCGGGTCATCGGATCTCCCGGATTCCCCAAAAACGGCCCGGCATGAAACCACACCTCGCCCATGCCCCTTGGCGTGATTTCCCTTAGACCCGGGCCATATCCTCGCTGAGGACTCCCGCCATGCCTAAGAATACGACAGCCCGCGTCCTTACCTCCCAGCCAGGCTCCGCATCTGGTTCAGCACGGCGAAGGAGCGGCCGGCAGATGGCATGAGGAACTTGTAGCCTTCTTCCACCAGGCGTTCCATGTTGTTGGCGTCGGGGTGGGGATGGCCGCAAGGGATGTTGTGCTCTTTGCAGATCCTCAGAATGGTGTTGATGGCTGCCGCAACGTCCGGGTGGTCGTACTCTCTGGGGTGGCCCATCTCCTGGCTTAGGTCTCCCTCGCCGATCAGAACGACGCCGATCCCCGGTACCTGTTCAAGTATGGACGGAAGGTTGTCGATGGCGAGGAGATCCTCGCATTGGATGATTACCAGTACCTCACCCCGGGGCGCCAGGGGCCAAACGTCGGCTCTGGCGTAGTATTCCTGGGCGGTCAATCCCCAGAACCGGGCAGCCCTGGTCGGAGCATCGCCCCTGATGCCGGGCGGGTTGTAATCGGGTTCTTCCTGAAGCCGAGGATAGCGGCACGCCCTTACCGCGTTCCAGGCCTCGTCAACGGTGCTGATGTGGGGAAAGACGATGCCGTAGATGCCCAGATCCAACACCTGTTTGGCTATCCACTGATTCATCTCTCCGCCGTTGGGCGGGATGCGGACCATGGGCGTCACCGCCGGAGCCAAGGTCCCTGAGTCCAATATCTGGCGGCGGCTGAGCATGTGCTGGAGGGCGTCTCGAAGATTCGGCGCGTCGAAGGGGCCATGCTCCATCTCGAAAACAACTCCATCAAGAGGCGACGCAGCCAAGGCCGCCGCGCTATCGATATCGGCGGGGGAAAAGGTCGTAAACGCGGTCTTCCCCTCTTCCAATGCTTTAATCACTCCGTTGAGCCTGGGTATCTCCGCCATGATAAGCCCCTCCGTCTCAATATGCTGACTGTGGAATGCCGGTGGATTGTAGCAGAATGCGATTTAGGTGCCAACGTGAAGCCATCCTGTTACAATTTCCGGGCTAACCAGCTTTGGACGATTAAAAGCCCACGCCTGGATCAGGAGGCTCCCCCATGATCATCGACGCCCATGCCCACTACACCAGCGCTCCACCCCAACTGCAGGCTTTCCGGGGCACCCAGATCACGAACTACGCCCGCCCCGCCAAGGGCCGTCTTAATGTCAGCGACGAACAGATCGTTGATTCGGTTAAAGGCCAAGTTGGCCGGATGGACGAGTGGGGCATCGACCGACTCATGTTCTCGCCCCAAGCCACCGCCATGGGCCACCAGTTCGGTACTCCTCTTATCAGCCGCCACTGGACCGAGCATTGCAACGAGCTGATCGGCCGCATCGCTCAACTGCTGCCCGACCGTTTCAGCGCCGTGTGCCAGCTTCCCCAGTCACCGGGCATCCCACCCTCAGAATGGGTAGACGAGTTGGACCGGTGCGTCAACGATCTGGGGTTCGTAGCCTGCAACATCAACCCAGATATATCCGGGGGCGCGCAGCCTTTCACCCCTTCAGTGGGGAGTGAATGGTGGTATCCCCTGTGGGAGAAGATGGTGGAACTGGACGTACCGGGTACGATCCATGCCAGCGCCACGCTTAACCCCGCCTTCCACGTCACCAGCTCCCACTACATCTGCCAACACCATAACGCCGGCGTGGAGATCCTGAGTTCCCGGGTGTTCCAGGACTTTCCAGATCTAAAGATAATTATCCCCCACGGCGGCGGGGCGATTCCCTACCAATGGAACCGTCACCGGGGTACTCACGTACGTGGTGGCTTGGAGCCTTTTGAAGAGGCCGCCCGAAGGGTCTATTGGGATATGGCTATCTACGATACCGAGGCGATGGAGATGTTGATCAAAAAAGTAGGCGTAGACAACGTTCTGTTCGCCACCGAGATGTTCGGCGCGGTCAACGCCACCGATCCAGCCACGGGTAGGTCCTTCGAAGACGTTCCCAGCATGTTCAAGGACATCGAGTGGCTGACCGACGAGGACCGCCTGAAGATCACCGAGGGTAACGCCCGAAAGGTTTACTCGCGCCTACCATAGGCGGTGACCAGAAAGAGCCCGTCATCTACTGTGCCTCAGGAATCCGAAGGACGCAAAAGCAAGATAACGCAGCCGATACGTAAAGTGGGGTGAATCTCATGGCAGCTTTGAGTCTGCACACCGCGGTTGGTAACTACGGCCACACCAAACCGCTCAAGGACGGCGCCGCCAACTCCGATCGCTTCGACCTAGATCACGTCGAAGTCTCACCGGTCATTGCCATCTTCCGAAGGATGGTCCGGGGATTGGAGTTCGACGTGGCGGAGTTGGCCCTCTCTACCTATCTGTGCTCCAGAGCCCATAACAAACCCTTCACCGCCATCCCCATCTTCTTGGTCCGGGGCTTTCACCACGGCGCCATCAGCTATAACACCAAGTCTGGCATTCAATCACCCAAGGACCTGGAAGGACGCCGAGTCGGGGTTCGAGGTTACACCGTGACTACCGGTGTATGGGTACGCGGCATCTTACAATCGGTTTACGGCGTGGACTTGAACAAAGTCACCTGGGTGTTATCCGGCGACGACCACGTCGCGGAGTACGTGTACCCACCGAATGTGGTCCCAATGGGCGACGGCGACCTTGCCTCGATGTTGGTTTCGGGAGAGATCGACGCGGCTATAGGCGCCGGCGCCGTCGACTCTCCCGACGTCCAGCCCTTGATCCCCGACGCTCGCAACGCGGGCATCGAATACTTCAAGTCTACCGGTGTCTATCCAATCAACCACACTTTAGTGATCAAGAACGAGGTAATAGCGGCCAACCCTTGGCTCCCAGCGGAGCTATTCGGGGTGTTTAAACAGGCTAAGGAGACCTACCTGAAGGGTCTGCGCTCCGGCGAGCACGATTCTCCCCAGGACCAAGCGATGCTGGAGATGGCTAAAGTGGTCGGGGATGATCCCATGCCTTATGGCTTCGAGGCAGCCCAAAAGACCCTGGAGACATTTATCCAATTCAACCTGGACCAGAAAGTGCTCACGGAAAGGATCGACCCAGAGTCGGTGTTCGCGCCGAGTACGCTGAAGCTGTAACCTCACCTTCAACGTTGATCAGAGCGATCAGTCGCCGTAACGATCCGGCATTCTATCCAAACAGACGAAGGGAAGACGATGGAAAGTAAAGTCACGGTTCCCATGCTGCAGCAGATGAAACGCGACGGACGGAAGATCGTGGGCGTCGTAGCCTACGACTATCAGATCGCCCAGATCGTGGACCGCGCCGGCGTCGACATCGTATCCGTGGGCGACTCGGTGGGCAACAATATGTGGGGCCAGTCTAATCTGTTAGAAGTTACCATGGACCAGATGGTCCTGGCCTGTCAGGCGGTGCGGCGAGGCGTCAAACGGGCTCTGGTGAGTTGTGACATCTCCTTCGGTCCGGTCCAGGAGAGCACAGAAGAGGCGGTTCGAGCCGCGGTCCGGTTGGTCAAAGAGGGCGGCGCCGACATGGTCAAGCTGGACGGCGCGGCCGACTTTCCAGAAGCCGTCCGAGCCGTCGTCCGCGCCGGAATCCCGGTCTTCGCCCAATTTGGGATCACCCCCCAGACTGCCCAACATATCGGCGGCATCGACTTGGCCAGCACTGATATTGCGGCTCAGATGAAGGACCAGCTGGTTCGCGAAGCCAAGCTGTTGGAGGAGTCCGGCGCTTCCCTTCTCGACTTCACCCACTCAGGACCCGTGGCAGGCCCAGCGGTCACCCAAGCGGTGTCGATTCCCGTGATAGGTGGCATGGGCGGCGGTCCCTGGCTGGACGGCCGGGTCAGGTTGGTGCAAACCGCCATAGGCTCCGCCGCCACCGCTCTGGATAACGACGCAGACCGGTATACGAACGTGGCCCGGGCCGCCTTCGATGCCATCAACGCTTACGCTGACGATGTGCGGGAAGGCCGCCAGGTTAAGGGCGGTTGATGGATCCCAGACGATAAAATTAGTTGATTTGATCATTCGACGCCAGCCCACTTAGGACATCAGCAGGAGGATCCCAATGAAGTTTGTCATATACGACGATGGCCGTCCCGGATTGCTCAGAGACGACGGCGTGGTGGATATCAGCGGAGTGACCAGTGCGTTGGGCGCATCCAGCGGACAGGCGGCCATGGAAGCGATCATCACACATCTCGACGATATCCGCTCCGGCCTGGATCAACTGCAAGCCGAGGGCAACGCAACACCCCTGTCCAGCGTGACGCTCCAGTCACCGTTGCCAAATCCAAATAAGGTCCTGTGCATGGGCGGAAATTACCTGGAGTTCGGCAACCGGGAAGCGTCCCCCATGTGGGGCTTCTTGAAATCGTCCGACGCCGTGATCGGCCCCGGCGGCACCGTTGTCCTCCCGCCAGACGACATCAACATCTTTCATCATGAGGCAGAGCTGGTCCTGGTCTTCGGGAAAGCCGGTAGCGGCGTTAGCCAGGCCGACGCCATGGACCACGTCTTCGGCTATACGGCCGGAATAGACGTTTCCGCCCGGTTGCCGGCCAACGCACGCCCCGGTGGAGGTAGGAACACCACCTCCATGCCCATCTCGCCGTGGAAGTCTTTCCCAACTTTCTGCCCCCTTGGCCCTTGTATCGTGACCAAGGACGAGATCCCGGACCCTCATCACCTGCAGATCCGTCTTTGGGTGGACGGGGAACTGCGGGTCAACTACAACACCGACGACTTGGCCCACTCCATCCCCGAGTCCATCGAATGGGCCAACGCCCTGGAAAGCTTCGGCCCCGGAGACGTCCTGTTCATGGGCACCAACCACCAGGGACTGGGCGCGATGCAGGGCGGGGACAGCATCGACGTGGAGGTTGAGGGGCCGGGCCGGTTCACCATCCAAGTGACTGATGCCCTGAAACGCCGCTGGCCCAAGGGCGTGGACGAACTGACCGCCAAGGACATCCGTGATGGCACGGGTCCTCCAGGGTCCAAACAACGCCCCCTATAGATCCACGCCTTAGAGACAACATATTAAGCAGACGCGGAGATAATCATGGAATACCAAATCAACCACGTTCACATCAGAGCGTCGGACCCAAAAGCTTCCGCCTTATGGTACGAGAAGTACTTCAACGCCGAGATCGTTTCGGAAAGAGAAGTGATGCCGGGGACGATCACCATAGGGATGAAGATGGGCGGGCCGGTACGGCTCAACATCTCGTCGCAACCTGAGGGCGCGTCCAAAGAAAAGGGGTCCGCCGAGTTGACCCACTTGGGCTTGGAGCACTTCGGCTTCGACGTCGAAGACCTGGACGCGGAACTGATCCGGTTGAAAGAGGCCGGCGCCCGCATCGTGCTGCCCCGCACCGACGTAGTCGGTGGCACGCGCTTGGCCTACATCGAAGGCCCTGACGACGTACTCATAGAGTTGGTGCAACGCACCTGAACTCTAAGATGCTATTGCTCAACGGCCACGTCCAGTGACCAGTCGCACCGGCTGGTGGCAGGACTTCTTCTCGGGTCTCGCCTTGGACTTCGTCCGCCATTCGCGAGACGCCGAGGATACGCTTGCCGAAGCAGACTTCATCCAAGAAGCGCTGGGACTCCCATTAGAGGCGCGTCTGCTGGATGTGCCCTGCGGCGGCGGGCGCCTTACCTTGGAGATGGCTGCCCGGGGTTATCGAGTCACCGGCGTGGATCTGAGCCCCTCTCTATTGGAGGACGCCAAAAGCCAGATCGATGTTGGGCGGTCCCCTGTTACCGTTGAGCAGCGGGACATGCGGGACCTCCCTTGGCCGGGCGAGTTCGATGGGGCCTTTTGCTTCTGGAGCAGCTTTGGGTATTTCGACGACGCGGGTAATCTTGAATTCCTGAAAGCCGTCGCCGATTCCCTGAAGCCGGGTGCGCCTTTCCTGCTAGATACTCCCTTGATAGAGACACGCCTTCCCGAGATGGAATCCCAAGAGCGGATCTGGTGGCCGGTGGGAGATCTCCTAGCTCTGGAAGAGCGCGGTTTCGACCATGTGACCAGCCGGGTAGAGTCGGAATGGACGTTCATTCAGGGCAACCAGATCGAGAAGAAATCTCTATCCCTGCGCCTATACACCTACCGGGAACTCTGCGCCATGCTTGAAGAAGCAGGCTTCGGCAACCACCAAGCCTATGGGTCTCTGGACTGGGAACCATTTGAGCTGGGTGCGACTTGGCTGTATATGGTCACGACCAAGTTAGAAACCTAGTTCTTCGCCGAGTTGATTGGGGGCTCGCCCGATTCCACCAACCTGTCAATCCCTGGAAAATTGACGCTACATTGTCAACCCGAGTCCTTCGCTGTAAGAACGATGGCCCTGGGGAGGCAGTGAGGCCGCCCTGCCCCAGATGCTTCGGCGCTGCGGCTGGCTCAGCATGACCTTTCCAGAGCGATGACATTGCTCACTTTCACCAAGTCGGGATCGCGGTCTGCCCGTTCGTCACCTACAACTCATTTCAGTCGACAAAGAAGGCCCGCCCCGAATGTTCCGGGGCGGGCCTTGATGCGGAGAGTAGAGGACTGTCGCCGGGGCAGACTAGGCTGGAGTGGCGCAGGCGGCGGCGGCTTTGGCGTCGTCGGGCACCGCTTCCACACCGTCGGTCTTGTTCTGGGCGTAGACGTTACCCTTGGTGTCCCAGCAGTAGAAGAACTTGGTACCGTTCTTTTTCAGGTATCCGTCCAGGGTCGCGGCGCCAGTACCGGCGGGCAAGGCGGTCCAGGTGTTCTGTCCGTTGCTGGTGGTGTCTTTGTCGTTGGCGGTTACCGCAACGATGCCCTTGTCCGCCATCATGGCGTTCATCGCGCTCTGCACGGTTTCGGTTTCAGCTTTTAGAGCACCCTCGTCGCCTTTGCCGGCGAACTTGGTCACTAGGGGCACGGTGATCGCCGCCAGGGCTACGATGATGCCGATGACCACCAGCAACTCGATCAAGGTGAAGCCGCTCTCCCGATTGTTTGTCTTTCCCATGGCCTTTTTTATGAATCCACGCATCTTACGTTCCTCCTACGTTTGTCATTTCCGCCTCTGTTTGTTGGCAGAAGCATTAACATCATTCTAGGCAGCTTCGGAGGAAGGTTCTGTGATTGATGTCCGGTTGAAATGTGGCGTTGGTCACAATTAGCCCGGCCCCTCTGCTCTTCTTTCGATCAACGAATCTTAACGGCAGCGTCCATGGCGTGTCTAAAGGAAAAACCCCCTGAAATTTCAGGGGGTTTCTACTGTTGGCTGGTTCTAAGGCCGACGCGGCCTTCCCATCCGGACTCTAAAATGGCGCGCCCGTTGGGTACATCTGGTCTTTGAGAGTATCCAACCATTGGGCGTCGGACGGCAACACGCACTCGATGGCGCGAATATCATAATAAGAATCGTCAGCGGCTGGGGGAATGCCCCCATCTTCCACGGTTTTGGCCCCGTTCAGGAGCAGCCGGCGCGCCGCGACGATCGCCTTGTCCGTTTGGCTTAGCATCTCTTTGCTGCGGTCGACGATGGGCCCCATCGCCTCTTGGACCGCCCGGTCCTGCTGGTTCACGCCCTCAACACCGGAGAATGTCTCGGTCTTCTGGACGTCACGGTCGATCTGCCAACTGTTGCGCTTGTTCCGATAGGACCGGAATCCGTTCTTTTCATCGAAGAAGCTGGGACCGTTGCCCCAGAAAGACTCGTCCCGTTCCTGAGCTTCCAAGGGGGCATCCAAACTGTAGTACCAGTTCCAGGTCATGCAGTTTTCGTCGTCTACAGGCACCCACATATGCCCGCCCATCTTGAACTTTGTTCTAACGCCTTCCGGGGTGTGTTCCTGGATAGCCCGGATCTGATGATTGGGCATAACGTAATGGTAGGTCCGGACATAGTTGCCTTTGTCCTCGCCCAGGGGACGTAGCGACGCGTAAGTGTAGCCATAGGATGTGGTCCTGACATCCAGTTTGGCGGCGGTCGCCTGGGCCCGCATGCCGCCCAATCCGGCGCGGCTGCTACCCTCAAACTTTCGGTGGAGGAATGACGTGTGAACCGAGTCCAGGCCCCCTTCCAATGCCTGGAGCCAGTTGCATTCCTGCAAGCCTTTGGATACGTGTAGGTGGGTTTCCGGCTGGCGGGTCCACTCAAAGCTGGGCGCCGGCGGCTGTTTTTCCTTCGGCCCCATATAGGCCCATACCACGCCGCCCATCTCTTGTGTTGGGTACGCCTTGATCTTTACCTTTTCCTTGAAGTCGTATTCGGGCAGCTCATTGGGCATTTCGATGCACTGGCCGGTGTAGTCGTACTTCCAGCCGTGAAACACGCAACGCAGCCCTTCCTCCTCGTTGCGGCCCAGCCACAGCGAGGTACGGCGGTGAGCGCACCATTCATCAATGAGGCCGACTCGGCCGCTGGTCCCACGGAAGGCCACCAGGTCCTCGCCAAGGATGCGAACTCGAACCGGCGGACAATCCGGCTCCGGCAACTCCCACGACAACGCCACCGGCTGCCAATAGCGCCGCATAAGTTCCCCCATCGGCGTGTCAGGTCCCACCCTTGTGAGTGTTTCATTGTCCTTAACGGATACCATTAGAGAACCTCCTCAGCCTAACGCCACGGATACACAGAAACGTGGATAGCGCCGGGCGCCCCTTCGCCGGTGACGGACTTGATGGCGTAATCCACTTCTGATAGCCCGAATGAGTGGGTAGTCATCAGATCCAGCGGAAAGCGGCGGGAAGCGATCTGGTGCAGTCCCACCTCTACCGACTTGTAGCTGTGACCGCGGGCGCTTTTCAAGGTGATGTATTTCCTGGTCATCCGGCCGATGGGAAAGTTGGGGAACTCGCCATCCTCTCCCTGAACAACCAAAGTAGCCCCCCGGCGTTTGGCGGCTTCGATTCCCAGCAGTGTGGGAGCGGTGCCGGAGCCGACGGTGCAGTCGACAGATACATCGATACCCTGTCCGCCAGTGATCTCCATGATGCGTTCCAGGGGTTCTTCGTCGTTGATGTTGATAACGTAGTCCGCGCCCATGGCCTTGGCCACTTCCAGCCGCTTTCCGTCCTTGGATGTTCCGGTGACGATGATACAGTCGGCTCCGGCGTGCTTGGAGGCGATGATACAACACATACCCTGCTGACCCGGCCCTTGGATCAAGACTATAGAAGAGTAGGTTACTCCGCCCTCGAATAAGGCCCACTGGACACCATTGGCCATGGGAGTCGCCGTTCCCGCTTCTTCCGGCGTTACGCCGTCGGGCACCTTGTGGATTATGGCGTTGGGGGCAAGGTACAAGTATTGACTGAAACCTCCCCACAGCGCCGGCGCGGTTTCGATGGATGTATACCCGTACCTGATGGCATGGTCGTCGTAGAACCAGTCGGTGGCGGTACAGTGCCGGTATTCGCCCATATGGTCCCATTCGCAATTGCCGCAGGGGAGATAGTGCTCAAGGAACACCAGGTCTCCCTCCTGTACTCCCTTGCGCGCCATGAACTGCTTACCCGCACTGGCGATGTAGCCCACGTTTTCGTGGCCCATGATGATGGGACTTCCCCGCAACGGGAGGCGGTATTGACTAACATCGGTACCGCAGACACCGGCGACTTCCACCTTCAGTAGGGCTGCATCGGGACCGATCTCCGGGACCTCCATCCCGCGGAAATCCATCGTAGAAGGCCCAACTTTCAGCGCGGCTTGCGTGGTCTCAACCACTGGGATCACCCCTAAGTCAGGATTCCTGAATCAGGCTGTTTCCGTCCTGGCAACTGAGCCTCAATCAGGTGATTCGAGGTTACTCTCGGCTTCGGGAGGTTGTCAAACGTCTCAAGCGTCGCGTCACTCCGCGAAATGACAGACCACCGAATCTGGTCAGTCCATCGCAGGTTAGACCGCACACTAGCCGCGCCATATGCGAATCTCCCCAAAATGTGGCAAACTAGGCATCTGCCAAACGCAATCAACCCGCGTAAACGTAGGCCGGGCTAAATTCCGGTCATTCCTTAGAGGAGGATCAATCATGCCAGACCATCAACTCACCATCGGGAATGTTGAGTTAATCTCCCTTAACGACGGTATGCCCACCAGGTCGCCTATGATGCCCTTTCCCGACACCACCATAGAGCAGTGGCGGGAGTTTCCCGGCCTGGTGGACAGCAACGATCAGGTAAGGAGCCGGTATGGGACCGTGGCGGTGCGCTCCGGCGGGAAGCTGATCATCGTCGATACGGGTCTTCAGGCGGATGACGGCACTCTGTTGGACGATATGCGGGAGAAGGGCATCGACCGTGATGAAGTCGATCTGGTGGTATTTACCCACCTTCATCCCGACCACGTGGGCTGGAACTTGACCAACGGCAAACCAAATTTCCCCAACGCACGCTACGTGATTCCCCAAAAGGACTGGGATTACTGGACCAAGCCGGAAGTGGTGGGGGAGGCCGCCCACATCACCAACCAAGTGCTGCCCTTGCAAGAGCTGGGATTGATCGACTTGATTCAAGACGATCATAAAATCACCGATGAATTGACCACGGTCTGGACGCCGGGCCATACTCCCGGCCATGTCTCCATCGTCATCGAATCCGCCGGCCACCGCGCCTACATATTGGGAGACGTGGCTCACAGCGTGGCCCAGGCCCACTACACCGACTGGAGCCCCATCTTCGACGTAGACCCGGAGTTGTCCCGCCTGACCCGCCATGCCGTACTGGACATGCTGGAGGTTGAAGGCATCCTGGTTTCCGCCGGCCATTTCCCCGACCCGGGTTTTGGCCGGTTCGTGCGCGGCGAAGACCGGCGGGTTTGGCAGGGAATATAAACGGTCGACCCTATAAGGAGTAGAAGATGCTTCTCCGCAAGCGGAACCTGGGCATCCTGGCTATCATAATACTGATTCCCATAATCGGCATCGCTTGGTGGCTTCTGGCGCCCCTATTAACCAGCACCACTGTTGATGAGGAATTTCCTTTCTCTATCACGGCTAGCGTTCCTCCAGACATGACCCGAGCCCAAGTAGAGCAGGTTATGTCCGGTATCGCCAAGGTAGACGCATCTGCAAACGAGGAGATGCCGCCACCGCTGGATCCGGCAGAGGGCTTAAGCGAGGCCATGGGAGCGGGGGGCACGGAGGCCATGGACAGCGTGGTGAAGACATTGGCCGAAGCAGCCTTGAAGTCCATGCCAGGAACGATGACCGACACTGCGAAAGAGGAGATGACTCAGACTGTGGCCGCGGCGATGAAGGACGCCATGCCCGAGGCCGTTGCTAAGACTGTGCCCGAAGCGCCTGCCCAACCGGTCAAACTTAAGTCTGGGCAGTTCCGCGACCAGGACCGATTTCACACAGGGAGCGGCGGCGCCACGATCTACCGGCTCGCTGACGGCTCTCAATTATTAAGGCTGGAAGATTTTCAGGTAACCAACGGCCCCGACCTTAGGGTCATTCTCACGCGTGCTCAAGACCCTGAACAAGCGGGCGAAGTTACGGGTCCGGGTCACCTGGAATTGTCCAAGCTCAAGGGGAACATGGGCAATCAGAACTACCCGATCCCAGATGACGCCGATATTTCCTCGTTCAACAGCGTGGTTATATTCTGCAAGCCGTTCAAGGTGATTTTCAGCGTGGCAACCTTGGAAGACGCCGGTTAGCTTGCTTGACAGGACAAAGCACACTCAGGATAATTCGATGCAGATCGTCCCTGGCAAGTGAACCGTCGTAAATAAACTACGCTGTGGGACACCGAATCCGATCCACCCCTGACAAACCTGCGATAAGAGGGTTGTAATGGCAAGTGAAAACATAGCTTTGATGGCTCACCTTATGCGCCGCGCCGGATTCGGCGCGACTCGTGAAGAACTGGAAACCAGAGCGGCCAAAGGCTACGAGGCGACCGTAGAGGAACTGCTGAACCCCGAATCCCAAAACGGCTCGGACCGGCTGGAGTTCTTCCGGTACCACCCGGGTTACCGCCGGCCCATAACCTCCCCAGGCATGGGCGGAGCGGCGTGGCTCCACGATTTGGTCAGCACCGGGCGGGTATTGGAAGAGAAGATGGTTCTTTTTTGGCACCATGTGTTCGCCACCGGCACCGGAAAAGTCGACCATTACCATGAACTCATCATCCAGATAGACATGTTCCGGGAAAAGGGGATGGGCGATTACCGTGAGTTGCTCCTAGCCCTGGCAAAAAACCCGGCGATGATCTTCTGGCTGGATAACTGCGACAACCACTCATACGCGGTTAATGAGAACTGGGGCCGGGAGCTGCTGGAATTGTTCAGCATGGGCGTGGGCAACTATACCGAAGACGATGTCCGGGAGTGCTCTCGGGCCTTCACCGGCTGGACCCTTTCGCCCATGATTCCTCGGCAAGCCTACGGCCGGTTCGACTGGGAATTCGAATTCCAGGAAGAGGACCACGATGACGGAGAAAAAACCTTCCTGGGGCATACCGGAAATCTTGACGGCAACGACATCATAGATATCGTTTGCTCCCAGCCGGCGACCGCTAATTTCGTCGCCCGGCATCTCTATAACTTCTTCGTTGCCGACGAACCTCAGGTCCCGTCATGGCAGGATACGCCGCCGAACGACCCGGAGGCGGTGGACATGTTAGCCAAAGCCTTCGTCGATTCAAACTACGATATGCGCTCGGTGCTGCGGGTGTTGTTCATGTCCGACTTCTTCAAGAACGCCCAGTTCGCGAAGATAAAGAGCCCCGCCGAGGTAGTTGTAGGCACCCTGAGGATGGTCGGCGGCTACGAATTTCCGGCGCCCGGCATCGGTGAAAGGTCCAAGCAAGCCGGGTATATGGGTCAGGACTTGCTAAATCCGCCCAGCGTGGAAGGTTGGCACACCGGAGTTGAATGGATCAACAGCGGGTCGCTGATGAAGCGGATCAACTTCTGCGCCGACATGGTGGGCGACGTTAGCCACCCGGGCATCCAGTCGATCGTCGGCAGGATCAGGGAAAAAGGGACCCTTGGCCCAGAGCAACTGGTGGACACCTGTTTGGACTTGATGGGTCCGTTGGAAGTCGTCTCGGAAAACCGTCAACTTCTGGTGGACCACGCCACCGAGTTCGGCCAACTCCGCTGGGAGACCGAGCAGGACGTGAGCAACTCCGGCGAAAAGATCGGCGAGTTGCTCCAGTTGGTGGTTTCCTTAAGAGAGTATCTGTACGCGTAGGAGCCTGTGCAACATTCGTGCATAGAACGACTTCACCCCCTCTCTAACTCTCCCCCATAAATGGGGCGAGGACTGATCCCTTCCCCCTCGACGGGGGAAAGTTAGGATGGGGGTGGTGTTCAAAGGATCAAAGTTTTGTAGGTTTAGTCCTAGGCCAAAAGGAGCGAAAATGACCAGTAACAAGAAAGACCCAGTGCTGGTGGTACTGCAACTCTCCGGGGGGAACGACTACCTTAATACGGTGATCCCCTACACCGACTCTGGTTACTGGGACGCCCGGCCCGGCGTCCGCATACCCGAAGGGGACGTCATCGACCTGGACGGCCGTCTGGGACTGCACCCCAGCATGGGCGTGATTAACGGCATGTACGGCCAGGGCAACGTGGCCATCGTCCACGGCATCGGATATGCCAACTCCATAAGGTCCCACTTCCGGTCCATGGACATCTGGCACACCTGCGAACCGGACCGGGTAGGGACCGAGGGTTGGCTGGGCATGGCGGCAAGGGACATCGACCCGCACAAGGAAAACGTGGTCACCACGGTAAGCATCGGCCCCAGTATGTTCAGGGCTGTCTCATTGCCCGGAGTGCCGGTGGCCTGCGTGGACTCCCTGGACAGCTATGGCTTGCTCACCGGGATATCCGATACCCAGCGCCGGAGCACGATCTTGGACCGGTTCACTCAGATGTACTCACCGGCCATCGGTACCGATCTGGCCATGGAATACTTGGGGGAAACCGGTCTTGAGGCGATGGCCGGAGCCGACATCTTGAAAGCTGCTCCTCAGATGTACTCATCCAGCGTCGAGTACGGCGACACGATAGTCGCTCGCAAGCTGAAGGACATCGCCCAGATACATCTGGCCAATCTGGGCACGCGAATCTTCTATTGCGACTACGGCAGCTTCGATTCCCACGCCAACCAACTAGGGATGCACGCCAATCTATGGACCGACGTGAACCGGGCGGTGGGAGATTTCTTCGCCGACCTTAAAGAACATGACGCCGCGGACAATGTGGTTATGCTTCTCTTCTCCGAGTTCGGGCGGCGGGTCCGCGACAACGGGTCCGGTACCGACCACGGATCTGCTGGAGTGGCCTTTGTCATTGGCGATCCGGTGAAGGGCGGCCAGTATGGCGAATACCCTTCCACCAAGGCCGAAGACCTGGAACAGGGCGACCTGGTACCCAGCCTGGACTTCCGTGGCTTCTACTCCACCGTGTTGGAGGACTGGCTGGGCCTGGATGCCAAGCCCATAGTTAAAGGGACCTTCGAAAAGCCGGCCTTTCTCTAGAATCCAGATAGATTCCACAGGCTCACCACAAACGGTAAGGGTTCTATTTTCCGTTCGTCCTGAGCCCGTCGAAGGACCCGCCGCTAATCCGTTAACAGGTGATATACATGGTAACTCAGCTGGTAGCCGGGCGCACATTCGACTATAGCCATAGCATTGGACGGGGCGCCCCGTCGGGTGAGGGGTTCACCGTGGCGGTAGACGTTGCCATGGGCGAGGGCGACATTGTTTACGTGTTGAACCGGGGATATGAATTCGTCCCGACAGTCGCCTGGAACAGGTCGGGGCGCGGCGCCCGGGTGGGGATATTCAGCGTAGGGACCGAAGCGGGGGACGAGAAGTTCATCTCCGAGTTCGGCAAGTACGGCGACGCCAGGGGTGAGTTCATCTGGCCTGCCGGCATGGCATTGGATAGCCAAAGCAACATATACGTCAGCGACGAGTGGCTGAACCGGGTTTCCGTATTCGATAAAGACGGCAACTTTTTAAATGATTGGGGAACATCCGGAGATGGGAACGGCGAGTTCAGCGGTCCCTCGGGCATCGCAATTGACGCACAGGATGCCGTTTACGTGGTCGACAGCCGCAATCACCGGGTTCAGAAACTCACCAAAGACGGGAAGTTTTTACTCAGTTGGGGCAAGTTGGGCAACGGAGAAGGCGAGTTCGACTCCCCTTGGGGCATCACTCTGGACCAAGACGGCAATGTCTACGTTGCCGACCACAAGAACCATCGAGTACAGAAGTTCAGCCCTGACGGCCATTTCCTCTCTCAGTTCGGCAGCTACGGCACGGGCCGTGGAGAGCTCAACCGCCCGTCAGCCGTCACGGTAGACCCCGACGGCGACGTGTATATCTGCGATTGGGCCAACGACAGAGTGCAACTTTTCAATTCGGAAGGTAAATTCCTGACCAGCTTTACCGGGGATGCCCAAGAACTTACCAAGTGGGCTCAAGCCATCGTCGGCACCAACCCCGGCGCGGTCAAACGGCGCCGGGAAGTTAAGAACATGGAGATTGAATGGCGGCTTTCCATGCCCACCGGCGTGACCTTCGACATCGCGAAGAACCGCCTGTTGATCGCCGACACCCAGCGCAATCGCTTGCAGATATACAACAAGCTCAAGGAGTACGCCGGACCTCAGCGCAACTTGTAGGCCTTGTCCGTGCCTCGTGGATCAGGAAGGATAAGGCATAAACCATTGAATCTCAAAGAAGACCGGCGGGCAAAATCCGCCGGTCTTCTTTTCGCTTTGGTCCTATCGCGGCTTCCTTACGTCCTCGCCTCGCCGGGTTATACACTCATATACCGCTATTTCGTAATCCTGAACAAAGGTTCTCGGCACGCCTACTGACTGCGTACACTTTCCCGGACCGTTCTTTGGAATTATTTCCATTGACACGGACCAACGGCAAGGACTACTATCAAAATATTAGATACTCTATAACATTAGCATCACGAATATTGATAATGCCATTTTCGATAGTGATACTCATTGAGAATGGGGAAGAGCGTCACTTTGCGGCTTATTGAACTGACGAGCTTTTACTACACGGCTCGTTATCGCAGCGTCACCCGGGCTGCCCGAAGACAGAAGGTTGGTCAAAGCGTAGTTTCCCAGCATGTAAGAAGACTGGAAACCGAGTTCGGAATCACCCTGTTCGACCGGTCCTCCCGGCCCTACAAGTTAACGGCAGAAGGGAACGCCTTTTTAAAGCTGGTTATCCCCATCGTGGAGGCAGCGGGCAGCCTCAAAAGCCAGATCGCCCACCCGGAACAGCACGGCTCCTTCGTCGTTGGGGCCTATCACGACTTGGTGATGCACCACCTCCCCAAGGTGATCCAACCCTTCCGCGAACAGTACCCGGACGTACGGATAACGCTGTTGGCCCGCCCTTATGACTCACTGCTGCGATTGGCCAAGTCCGGTGAAGTGGACTTGGCCCTATGTTCGCCTCCTCCCGCCGAAGAAACCACCCTTGGGTATCAGGAATTGTTCAAGTACAACGCGGTGCTCTTGACACCTAAAGGTCACCAGTTGGCCGGCCGCCAGAACATTCAATTGAGTGACATTTCGGAATGGCCTTTGATTCTGCCGGGACCGGAAAGCGTGATTTGGCAACAAGTAAAACGGGCCTTGGATGCACATGGGATCAAGTGTGACGTCACTCTGTCCATGGATAGTTTCCAATCCATCAAGCGATACGTGGAGATCGATATGGGCGTGGCGGTGGTCAGTGATTTCACCTTGCAGCCCGAAGACCTTGAGATGTTGAGCGTGGTCAACCTCGACCATCTATTCTCAGGCTCGGCTATTGGTATCTGCACTTTAAATGGGAAATACCTGGGTCCGGCAGTGCAAAACTTCATCGACCAACTTGTCACCGACTTGAGCGAGTTCCGCAGCGTCCTGTGGGACCAACCCGTCCTTCAAGGGGCGGAGTAAGTCTCCAAGAGCGAGTCCTCGCCGTCTAGGCCGCCAAGTGTCACTGATAATTACACATATTGTGCGCTGCTTCTGTGGCGGTGCCTTCCGCTTGGGTATTAGCCGGCAAGTGGGACGGCAAACCTTGACCAGACCGCTCTGATGGACCAAGAGCAACGACGGGTTGGCGCCGATGCGGCCGGCCACATGGGCTCCGGGCGGCGTCCCCGTCTCCACACCTTCGCTTCGCTGAAAAGCATCGATTTCCGGTTGCTTTGGGCCGGCAGCATCTTCGACAATCTGGCCTTGTGGCTTCAGTTCATCACCTTGAGCTGGCTGGTTTGGAGCCTGACCGAATCGGCTTCCCTCTCTGGGGCCGCTGCTGGATTGCGAGGCTTACCCACCCTGGTTATCGGTCCTTGGGCGGGAGTTCTTGCCGACCGCGTCGACCGGCGCAAATTAGTGATAGCCCTCCAGATCTTCCTCGCCGTGGTGGCCGTATTGTTCGCCAGCCTGGTCGCTACCGGATCCGTCCAGGTTTGGCACGTATTCGCCTACGCCTCGGTATCGGCGGTTTGCTTCGCTTTTATCATGCCGGCCCGCCAGTCCCTCATCGCCAACACGGTACCACCGGAGAACATGGGCAATGCTTTCGCTTTAAGCGCCATGACCGTCACGGTGAACCGGCTGGCGGGAGGTTTGTTAGGAGGATTGCTGATCACCACGGTTGGCATCCAGTGGAACTTCTTCGTGGAGGCCGGGGCTTACGTAGGCACGGCCTTGCTGCTGATTCCAATGAAGACCCCCTACCAGCAGGCATCGACCGCCAGATTTTCGTCGGTCATGGCCAACTTCAAAGACGGGTTCAGATACATCTGGCAGGACAACCGGATAATTCTGCACCTGATTGTTCTGGGGCTGATATTAAATGCTGTTTTCATTCCCATACCGGCCTTGCTTCCGGCCTACACCAGTAAAGTGCTGGCCGCCGATGCCGGTGTTGGCGGGTATCTGTTGGCGGCTCAGGGGGTCGGAGGCATCACGGCTACGGTTGCCATCGCGTCTATAGGATTTGTCATCAAAAAGGGCAATCTAGGGCTCATATGTCTGGTTTTGGGCTCCATATCGGTCATAGTCCTGGCCCAGTCCCATTGGTTAACCCTGTCCATAGCGATGCTGATAATATTGGGTATATCCCAATCCACTTTCATCGTAAGCACCCAGACTCTGATACAGTCCATGGTTCCCGACACGCTGCGGGGAAGGATCACCAGCATCTACATGCTGGAGTTCGGTTTAGGTCCTATCGCCATTATATTGATCGGAATCTTGATGGATCTAACCACCGTACCCATCGCGCTAACCATCGTCGCGTCGGTCAGCTTGGCCTTGTCTCTTGTATTTTTAGGCACCTTCAAACAAGTGAGAGGACTGGAATAACCGGTCGTCCGCGCGACCGGAAAGCCATGGGAGGAACCAGTTCATGAGCGGATCACCTTTGTATTTCCTGACGATCAGCGAACTCGCCGGTTTGATCCGTGAGAAGCAGGTGTCCCCGGTGGAAGTCACTGAAGCGATTCTTAGCAGGATCGAAGCGTTGGACGGCCGATACAGTAGCTACGCCACCGTGATGGCCGACCATGCCATGGATTCGGCCCAAAGAGCGGAGAATGAGATTGCCGCCGGACGTTATCTGGGTCCCTTGCACGGCGTGCCGGTGGCGGTGAAGGACCTTTGCTTCACCAGAGGCGTTCCCACCATGGGCGGCACTCCGGTTTTATCCGGCCATATCCCGGATTTCGATGCCACGGTTATCTCCAAGCTAGCCTCCGCCGGCGCGGTGCTTTTGGGCAAGCTGAACCTGACCGAAGGAGCCATGGCCGGCTATCATCCAGACTTCCCCATCCCGGTTAACCCGTGGGGTCCGGATCTGTGGACCGGCGTTTCGTCCAGCGGCTCCGGAGTAGCCACGGCGGCCGGGCTTTGCTTCGGTTCTTTGGGAAGCGACACCGGCGGCTCTATCCGGTTTCCGGCGGCCTCCTGCGGCATCGTCGGCATCAAGCCCACCTGGGGACTGGTCAGCCGTTACGGCGTCCTGGCGCTGGCCGAGTCGATGGACCACGTGGGACCCATGACCCGCAGCGCTTCCGACGCCGGTATCATGCTTCAGGCCATCGCCGGCCACGACCCCAACGACTCCACTTCGCTACCCGGAACGGCGCCGGATATGTTGTCAGCACTGGGAGAGAGCGTCCGGGGGGTTCGAATCGGCTTGGACCATCGCTACGTTGAAGAGGATGTCGACGGCGAGTTGTCGGCGGCCGTGTTGGCGGGCATCAGCGTGATGGAAGGGTTGGGCGCGGAGATCGTCCAAGTGAACATGCCCGAAACCCACGAATACACAAGGGCGTGGAACTTGCTATGCTCGGCGGAAGCCGCCGATGCCCACCGGGCGACCTATCCGTCCCGTAGAGATGAATACGGTCCCTGGTTCCAAGGCTGGCTCGACAAAGGATCAGAAGTAACCGGCGCGGGTTACGCCAGGGCGAATAACGTGCGGGCGGAGTGCAACGGATCGTTGCGTCGTGTGTTTGAAAATATAGACGTGCTGGCCTGCCCATCAACCATGGCGCCACCGGGGCGGGTAACCCGGGAACAACTGCGGGCCCCCATGGGAGGCGACGACGACCTCAAGTGGGGCCGCTTCACCGTTCCTTTCAACTTCAACGGCGCGCCAACCGTCTCATTGCCCTGCGGACAGAACAGTGAAGAGGTGCCCCTAAGCCTTCAGTTCGTGGGCAAGCACCTGTCGGAGCCCTTGCTGATCCGAATGGGTCACGCCTACGAACAAGAAACCGACTGGCACAACATGCGGCCGCCGGTGTGAGGAATGCCTATTATGAGGTGTAGCGCCCTCATCCTAACATTCCCATCCCTCGCGAGGAGCTTTGCCTCAAAAGGAGAGTTTGCCCCCAAAGTCACAGAGTACCTCAAAAGGCTGGTAGTGTCCTAATTTTTAACCGGGCTACTGTTCATCTGGCTCCTCTGAGCGTTGCTGCCGCTGCCACGGACCCCATAGCCATGGTACACGCCAGCCAAGAACACCAGAGATTAAAATACACGAATACGCCAAGCCCATAAAAGAAACGATCCCTAGGTCAAGATTGATGAATAATGGATGCGTATTCGAGTTGCTAACGATGCCGCTAGCAATTATTCGGATAACTGCTACCAAAGCTGATACAACGAGCAGCATCCACGTTGTCACTAGCAAGTTCTACTGGACCTTTGCCCTAACAGTAGGTCTCATCGCTTGCCTACGGAATAAATCGTCGATGCGAGCAAGATGCGGTGCGATGCCTGATGCGACTAGCGAATTGATCGCCGCCACCAGAAATTGAGGAGTACCGTCTAATAATGCCTCCAAGCAATGCCCTCTTCATCTCTTTGCAAATTTCTTTTTGCATGGGATAATCTCAGGGATTGAGGTGGGTTGCGCTAGATCTGTATCCGACCGGGCCGGGGTGGCTGCTGAGCTCCCCGTTTCTGGCTGCCTTCCCAGTCGGACAGCGCTTGGGGTCCGGCCCTTTCCAGAACTTCATGGTGCTTGGACAGATCACTCCAGCGGTATCCCACCATCTCAGAGTAGAAGGGCGCCATCCGCAGTCCTTCCCTCCGCTGCTTCCGGGCGTCTAGGATGTAGTCCAACACCCGTTCGATGGTCGGCGGGTCGGTCCAATCCGACCGGAAAAGCACCTTGCCGCCCCGGTCAATGACATAGGTCATGTTCGGGAGCGTACCGTAAAGCTCGTGTCCCGTGCCTTCCACGTCATCCACCAGAATAGTGCGCTGCACGTCCAACACCGTCTGTAGGGAGCGGGCATGATCTAGCTTCTGCTCCAGGGTTTGGTGCGCAGGGAAGTTCTCTCCGGGATGGGCTTCTCTATGTATAGACGAAGACGAACTTGAACCCTTGGTCGGCGTACTTCTTGGCCATGGTTTCCAGCTCCGGCAGCGTGCAGTAAGGTCAAGTCAGTGAACCGAACTCGATGACCACGTCTCCGTCTTTCCAGTAGTCACGTAGCTGCACTTTTTCCCCGCTGTCCAACGCCACGGCGGTGAAATCGGGCGCCGGGGAGCCGATGGGCAACTTGGACCGGAAGGCCATGAAATCGGACTCTCCGCCCATGAACGCTTCGTAGTTGTACAACGCGACTGCTGTTTCCGGTGTGGCCATTTCGTTCTCCTTCAAACCTCTACAATTGTTATGTCAATTCCGGCTAGTCTCGAAAGGCCGATGCCTACCCGAAAGCACGATCATTCAGTCCCCGAGTCGCCAACTTCTTCATCGACGTTCTCTTCTTCCACAACCGCTTCACTGCCAAGCTCTTCATTATCAGTCTCTGATTCGAGAACCGGCGGGCGGGACTGGCTTGGGTCTCGCCAAAATTCCACCAACCGGGAAAGCTCGCCATCGTCCACAAAAACGCCTTGCACCCGCCGGGGTTGGGGGGACTGGTTCTCCAGAAGGAGCATGTCGCCCCTTCCAAGCAAGTCTTCGGCGCCCGACACGTCTAATATGACCCTGGAGTCGGTCTGCGACGCTACGGTAAAAGCGATGCGGGTGGCGATGTTGGCTTTTAACAAGCCGGTGACTACGTCCACGGTCGGCCTCTGAGTGGCCAGCACTAAGTGTATCCCCGTAGCCCTCCCCATCTGGGCCAACCGCACAAGATTCGCTTCGGATTCGCGGCCCCCGGCCAGCATCAATTCGGCCAGCTCGTCGACCACCAAAACAACGTAGGGCATCCTTCGCTGGGCGGTGGCGTTGTAGCCGGCGATGTTGCGTACCCCGGCCTGCCCCAATCTGGCGTACCGTTGCTGCATCAGATTCAATAGCCCTGTCAGCGATTCGGTGAATCCCTTAAATTCCTGGACAGTGGGAGCAGCCAGGTGAGGAAGACCGTCGAAGGGAGTTAGTTCCACGCCCTTAGGATCGACCATCAATAGGCGAAGTTCATCGGGTGACTTTGCCACCAGCAGGGACGCGACGATACTGTTGAGACAGACACTCTTGCCCGTGCCGGTGGCTCCCGCGATGAGCAGATGGGGTAGTCCGGCCAGGTCCAGCACTTCAGGCTCGCCGGCGATGTCCTGGCCGATGGCGATGGGCAGACCTCCCTTCGCGGCGCAGTCGGTAAAAGCCTCGGACTCGACCATCTCTTTGAGGCCGACCCTCCTGGGAGTGGGAGACGGAACCTCCAGGCCTACCAAAGCCTCTCCTGGTATCGTCGGCTGGATCCTTATCGAAGGCGTCTTGAGAGCCAGGGCCAGGTCGTTCTGCCGGGCCACGATGCTTTGGACCCTAACTCTGGTCCCACCCCCTCGATCGCCTTCCGGTCCGTCCTTGTCTTCGGTAAGCCAGCCCGGGTCCAGACCGAAACGGATCAGCCGGGGACCGGCCTGGGTATCGGCAACCGTCACGTTCACCCCGTGGCTGGCCAGAGTTTGCTCGATGAGACGCGCGGTAGCGTCCAGGGCCTCTTCGTTGGATTCAACGGGCTCAGGAGTAGATAGCAGACCCGCGGTTGGCAGCAACCAAGGGGGATCCATGGCCGGATCGGTTTCGGCCGGCTGGACATACAAGGCCAACTCTTCGCTGACGAATACGTCCATCATGGAGGATTCGCTGATCGCGTCCGGTTCGACATCCGGCTTGCCTACCGGTACCGCTTCCGGTTTGGCAGGCTCGCGGTCAACGATGGGAGATACGGCCGGAGTCTCTGGGGAAGCCTCAGATACGCTCGGTTCCTGGGGGCTCTTTGTTCGAGACCTTAACCGATCCGTCAACGAACTTATTCCCCGTCTGATCTGAGGGTTTTCAGCCACGGTCCGGACGCCTTGGCCTACCCCTTCAAATCCCCTGGCGTAGAAGGGGCCAACCCTCCGTGGAAACACCACCACCGGCGTCAAAATCGCGATGGCCAGTAATTTGGCGATACCCAGGAAAAGGGGCGAGCCTCCCAGTACGGTTCCCCACTTGCCGCTCAGCCCGGCCACGGCAAAAACGCCGAATCCAGGGTGGAAGAAGGAGAGCACCCCGATGACGATGGCGGCCCCGCCGGCGGCCAACACCCACCATTGCCACAGCCGGCGGAACGACCGGATGTGGTACCGCAATCCATAGACAACCGAACCAAGCCACAGACCCGCCGGGATCCAGCCGTAACCCAAGGACTCAAGGGCCCATAACCGGGCGTCGGCGCTCACCACCATCGTGATGGCCAGGGCCAAGACGACGGTCACCACGGCCAACCCGTCCAGGACCAAGCCCCGCCGCACTGGGCGAGCCTTACCCTCGGCGCCAGAGCCGGAAGAGCTTCGTTTGCCACGAGGGGAACGGGCCACCCGGTCCTCCTTTTTAGCTATTGCGCCTTTGAACTTTCCAGCAGTCCGGTGGCCTCTGGCAATAGCCAAGGGACAGCGGGTCCTCGATTATCGGCAAGTATAGGTGCGCCCTACCGGAATATCAACGAAAATATCGCCAGTCCGAAGCTAATCTTCTTTGAAGAACAAGCGCCGGGCGCTGCCACAACAGATCAACTGGAACTCCGCCGGCTCCAACCCGGCCTCTCGCACCGGTTCCGTCAGCGATTCCGTAGTACCCGAGAAGACGTAATCCGACCCCAGCATGATGTGATCGGCCCCGGCCACATTCCGCATCATGCTTATCGAGTCCGGCGACATATTCACGGTGTCGTAGTAAAGCAGCGGCAAGTAATCCGACGGCTTGTCCCGCTGCAATTCAACGGGGCGTCCCGAACCGGTACGGTATCCGCTGTCGATGCGGGCGGCTTGGTAAGGGAGGAACCCGCCGCCGTGGACCAGCACCATCTTCAGCCGGGGATGGCGATCGAACAGGCCTCCAAGGATCAGCTTTGCCGCGGTTATGGTGGTGTCCAGGGTGCGCCCCAAGCTGAAAGTCAGGAAGTTGGGCGTTATGCCGCCGCCGAACCCGTGGGTAGCGGGGTGAAGCACCACCGGCACGCCTAGGCTTTCCGCCGCCGCCCACAGCGGCTCGTAGCTGTCTTGCGACAGGTCGTGTCCTACCGGGTCGGCGGACACCATGGTGCCCAGCATGCCCAGCTCCTTCACCGCGTATTCCAATTCCTTGGCCGCCATGGTTCCGTCCTGTATCGGCACCGTGGCCAGACCACGAAACGTGCCTTCATGGGAAGCGATCAACTCGGCTAAGTGCTCGTTGAACAGCCTAGCCCACGTGGCGGCGTTATCGGGGGAAAGAGTGTAACCGTGGATGTCCAGCCAAGAGGCGAGGATCTGCAGATCCAGGCCTTGCTCAGCCATCCACGCCAGACGCGGTTCCACCTGGGCCAGGCCACCCAAAGGACGCAGTGGGACCAACCCATCGAACTGCAACGCGGGCCCCCGATCGGTATCCTCCACCGTCACCCCCAGGCTCTTGCCGCTGGTCCTCGCCTCGGCCACCAGGCTGGGTGGAACGATGTGCGCGTGGGTATCGATGAGTTGTGATTCCGGTGTGGTCATTTGCCGCCTCCTTAGTCTTGGGCCATATCTTATCCCGCTACGCACTCCCGTGCCAGCGCATGGAGGCCATATAATGGGACCGGCAATGGGAGTGGGTAGACCTCGGCGGTGGTATGACTCAAACCAAGAAAAGGAATCCAGGAATCTACGTCCTGATCTTCCAACTGTCCAGTGACGTAGCGGTGGCCGTAGGACGGCTGGGTGAGCTTGTTTTCCAAGCCGGCTGGTACGCCTACGTTGGCTCCGGAAAGTCTGGAGTAGAAGCGCGAGTCCGCCGGCATCTGCGGTCCCACGACCGCCCGCACTGGCATCTTGACTACCTATTACCCTTGGGACAGCCCACTGCCGCGGTCATAGGCTATACGGATGATTCGTTGGAGTGTCCCCTGGCCCACCGCCTGGAACAACGATGCCAAGTGATTTCTCGGTTCGGTTCCAGTGATTGCCGCTGTCCGGGACACTTGTTCCACAGCCCAGAACAATCGTCTTTGGAGAATGCGGCGGTCCAGGGAATGACGGCATTGGGATGTACGCCCCTGTCGATTTCCGTAGATTGGAACTGGGACCCCGCAATTATCTGATTTTCGATACGGCGATTTCCCCGTATTAAGTACGATCGCGTAGTAGACAATCACTCCTGGCAGACGTACTATTCCTCCGTCATGCCCAGCGAGCGAATACAACGGCAGATCGGGATAATCACGGAAGTTAGGAGGAAGGACTGATGGCACAACAACGCCTGCCCGTTACGAGCGAACCCTCACAACTGGACCCCGCCACCGTCGCCAACCCCTATCCACGTTATCAACAGCTTCGGGAAGAGGACCCGGTACATTGGAATGCAGGGATCAACTGCTGGATACTCACCCGTTACACCGACGTCCTAGCCGCGTTCCGTGACCAGCGCCTCTCCTCGGCCCAGATCAGCGCTTTCAGTGGACGGCTTTCGGAGGATGCCGCTGAGAAGATCCAGCCTTTGACCCAGATATTCTCGGATATGATGTTGATGTCCGATCCTCCTGACCACACGCGTCTCCGAAAGTTGGCCAACAAAGCGTTCACCCTGAGGGTAGTCGAACGGATGCGGTCCAGCATGCAGGCCACGACTGATGAGCTGCTGGATGGCATTGAAAAAGACGGCCGGCAAGATGGCCGGTTTGATGTGATACAAGACCTGGCCAATCCTTTGCCGGCCATCGTCATTTCCGAGATGTTGGGGGTGCCTGCCGCCGACCGGGAGCAATTTAAGATATGGAGCAGCGCCCTGGCGGCTTTCCTGGGCAATATTCGTATGGTTGCCGAGACGGCGGAATCAGCCCTAAACAGCGTGCTGGCGCTGTCGGACTACCTCAGAGAAATCATATCTCAGCGCCGTCTGGAGCCCCAAGAGGACCTGCTATCCGCATTCGTGGCTGCCGAGGAAGAGGGCGACAAATTCAGCGAGGCCGAGCTATATTCCATGTGTATCTTGCTGATGATAGCCGGCCACGAGACCACCACCAACCTTATCGGCAACGGCCTGCTGGCCCTACTGCAGAACCGGGACCAACTAGAGAGATTGCAGGCCGATCCTGGAATGATAGAAACCGCTATAGAGGAGTTCTTACTCTACGACTCCCCGATCCAATCCGCGGCAAGAATCGCCATGGAGGACATGGAGTTGGGCGGGCAGAGCATCGACAAGGGCCAGCGGGTCGCCATGATCGTGGGCGCCGCGAACCGGGACCCAGAGCGGTTCTCAGACCCAGACCGGTTGGACATTACCCGAGAAGACAACCGCCACCTGTCATTTGGGTTCGGCTCTCACTTCTGTCTAGGCTCCGCCCTCGCCCGCGTTGAGGGGCAGATCACCATCAACGCCGTTGTGCAGCGTTGGCCCGGCCTACGGCTGAACGGCGACGAGATTGAATGGCGTTACAACCCGTCGTTCCGCAGCCTGATTTCCCTGCCGGTGGCCTTCTGAAAAGGGACTGAACCAGCTCGAATCGTAGGATGTCTTTTACGACGGCGGGTACCGAACTGCCGCGCCTGCTCTTCGCCGGACCGCTTGACGGTGCTCCGGCGATGTGATACTAACCGGGATATTCGGGCGTCCTGGTCTCGCCCGCCACGGCTCCATGCCGCAACATCCAGGTGTTGCCAATGGCCGATCCAACCTAATCACTAAATGCGGGAGGCGGACAATGCTAGAGACCAAGCTCAAGACCAAAGGCATCGACCACACGGTGTTGCACGTTAAGGACTTGGCCAAGTCGCGCAGATTCTACCTAGACGTGCTGGGGATGACCGTCAACCACGAAGACGCCACCCGTGCCTTTCTCTGGTGCGGCGCCGGGCAAATGGTCGCCTTGTTCCAAGTTGCCGAAGGCACCGAGATCAAGCCGGGCGACGACATGAACCACATGGCGCTGCGACTGGAGTCGGGTACCTACGAAGAAGTGAAGGCATACATGGAAAGCAATGGCACTTCTGTGTCCGGCCGCCCCGGCGACGATCACTGCATCTACTTCGACGACCCCGACGGGCATCGCCTGCAGCTTTTATTTCCCGAATAAGCAGGCAGGACGTCCGTTATAGGAGCCATCCGGTGGAGCGCCGGCACACCGTTTAAAATAAGCCTGCGTATCCCCTTCCAACGAGATTAAGGAGAACCATCGATGCCCGAACCCAAGCTGACTCTGGCGGTGGAACATTACGACCGCCACCTTCCCCTGCTGGACCGGTCGGTGACCGCCGAGGGTATCCAGCTTGAAGTGCGGCACGTCACCGTGGAATCGGGCCGGCACGAGCGGATGCTGGACGGGTTGGAGTGGGACTGCGCCGAGCTTTCCCTATCCTCCTACATCATGGCGATCACCCGGGGCGCTCCCCTCACCGCCATCCCGGTGTTTCCGCGCCGCCTGTTCAGCCAGTCGCAGATGTACGTAAATACCGCCGCCGGTATCAACGTGCCTCAGGACCTTATCGGCAAGCGGGTGGGCCTGCGCAGTTTCCAGACCACCCTGTCGGTGCTGGCCAAGGGAGACTTGCAGCACGAATACGGCGTTCCATTGGACCAAGTTAACTGGGTAACCAGTACTGGCGAACCCGTATCTTTCCAGCCGCCCGCCGGCGTTTCCATAGAACGGGCTCCGCTAGGCAGCGACATCGAAGAGATGCTGGTGGAAGGCGAGATCGATGCCTATATGGTGCCCAGAATGCCCCGCCCCTTCGTCGCCGGAGCGCCCGAAGTTTCCCGGCTTTTTCAGGACTCCCGGGCCGAAGAGATTTTCTATTTCCAACGCAACGGGTTTTACCCCATCATGCACCTGGTGGCCATAAAAAAAGAGGTTGCCGATCAGCACCCCGAGGCTGCCAGCGCCCTATTTAACGCCTTTGAGCAAGCCAAGGAAATGGCCTGCCGCTTCTACGACGACCCCAACTGGAGCAGCCTAGCTTGGGCGCCTCAACTGGCCCAAGAAGAGCAGTTAATCATGGGCGGCGACCCTTGGCCCAACGGGCTGGAGCAAAACCGGAGCAACCTGGAGCGGTTCATCCAGTACGAACTCGACCAGGGTTTGATCGACAGCCGCCTTGAAGTTGAAGACCTGTTCCACCCCAGCAGCCACCATCTTTAGAGCTGAGCTGGGCCATCAAACCTGGTCCATGCAACGATACTTCGGCAATCATCAAGGCCCATAAGAAAGTCCCCCTTTCGTAAAGGGGGATTCAGGGGGATTTCGTTAAGGAGGAGAGCCGTGGCTATCGACGTTAAGGGACTGGTGGAAGCCGACCAGGGACTGCTCAGCCGCCACGAAGGCTTCGACCCAGACCTCAACGCCTGGGCCAGCGACTTCAAGATCAGCGAGAGCAACCATCGGAGCTTCGACCGTCGTAGGGACCAACTCATGGCCGCCGAAAGCTGGACAGACCTTCAAGGACCTCCGGTTAGTACCAAGATCTAGATATCCATGTTACGGCCACCCGTTCGCCCTGAGCTTGTCGAAGGGCGTTCCCTCGAAGGATGGTTAGACAGGCTCACCACGAGCTGGAGTGGCAGTACTGATTTCTGTAAGGAAGTGGTAAGTCATGCTCGACGATGTGCTTCGCCAAGTGGAACAATTCTTGTATCGTGAGGCCCGGCTCCTGGACAACCGGCAGTTCCATCAATGGTTGGAGTTGTTGACCGACGACATCCGCTACTGGATACCCATGCGCTCCAACCGCTACGCCGCCACTAGCAAGTCGATCTCCATCCTGGACGGCTCCCGCTACGAGGAAGAAGACGTGTCCAAAGAGGGCGATCTGGCGTTCATGGACGAGGACAAGGACTCCTTGAGCCGGCGGGTAGACCGGTTGGACACGGGGATGGCCTGGGCTGAAGACCCGCCGTCCCGGACCCGGCACTTCATCTCCAACGTTGAGGTAGAGCCAGGGGAGCGGGAGTCTGAGATCAAGGTCTACTCGAACTTCATCATGTACCGGACCAGGGCGGAGACCGAGGAGAATTTCTACGTGGGCAGCCGGGAAGACGTGCTGCGCAACGTGGACGGGGCCTGGAAGATAGCCAGCCGGAAAATCGTCTTCGACCAAAACGTCCTTCTGGCAAAAAACCTGAGCAACTTTTTCTAGTGCACGTTCAATGATTATTGCGGGACTTGCCAGCGCTTGATTTAGGTAAAAGCGGCCACTGTCATTCCGGCCGCCCCAACTGTCATGCCGACCCAACCGTCAAGCCGACCCTAGCCTTTATCATTCCGATCCTTCGGCGGAAAGAGAGAAATCTGGGTTCCGCCTTCCCACATCCACAGAAGTGCTGGAGTTGGCGCGGGTGCATTCAAGAGAGCATCACCAGTTGAGAGGGCAAAAAGCAGTCAGCCAAGATCCGATTCCAGGCACCTTCGCTGCCATTTATCGACATTATTTACGGAGTATAGCCAACAGAGAGGAACCTCCACCAGCCGCCTTACCAGCGTGGTTAGATGCGAACATGGACGCCTTGAGAGAAATCGCGCAACAGCATGTTGATGAAGGGAACCCTGCCGGATAGGACTGCCTGATCTAACGTAAGGTTCGTTGAGCTAACCGAGTAAAAGGGGGATCGCCCAACGCTACCAAGATGGGCTTGTCCCTCTCTACCCCGTCAGACGAAACTCTCTCTTCAAACCGTATGACCGGCTTTATGAGCAAGGTGTGGGTGCGATCCGCATCGGGGAATACGTACGACTCTGGTGGAGATGGGTTAGAGCCGGAGTGCCCCTTGGTGTAGAAGTGCTTGAAAGTGGCTCAATACCTGCTGGGGGGTTTGATGCTCTCTGCATAAATTCTGGGAACCGTCTAACGAGATGAGCGGACCTTGGGGCTGGGTCGGCGGCCGGGCCGCCTCCCCCCCGATTCGCTCCCGACCTCACGGCTACAGCGCACGGCCCCTACCCTCCCTTGATGATTCCCGGGTGCGGGGGCAGGCTCCCCCCGGCAGAGGCCCCATTCGTGACCCGCGCCCCAGTCGGACAAGGTGTCTTGGCTCCGGGCAGCACCTTGGGCCGGGAATGCGGCACGGCCTTTCGTGGTGGCGATCCCCATCTGGTCACGCAGGACTACAACTGATCTTTACCCCTGTCACGATCTGATTCCGTGGTTTGGTAATGGACTGCGCGGTGAAGAATCGTACCCGTCCGTGTCGTCACCCGCGACGACCACGTGGTCGACCATTACGGTGATTGGGCCGCTCAGCACCTGCCTGCTCGCTCCCGCGATAGGTATACCCGTACCGTTCAACACTGTCACTTTCACCAAAGTGATGGCCCCTCCACTCGGGACCTCCACGGTTATATCCGCATGAATTTTCTCCCCGGGGTTGAACTGTAGACCGATTACGGAGAAGGCATAGTTTTGCCCTGGGACGTGGGCGGCCGGCACCACTGCGTTGAGGTCGCTGCACCCCGAGGCCTGTTGACCATCTGGACACGCGCCCACAGCGTCCCCGTGTGCCATGTGTGCGGGGACCGCGGGGACCGGTATCTCCAAAGTCACCTCCGCAGGGGTTCCCGGCAAGTGGCACACAGTCACCTTCTCTTGGCCGGCGGAGGCCACGGAGATGGGGCCGGCGGATGCGGAGATGGCGATGATTAAACTTACCAACACCGCTGCTACCAACAGCATCGTACCGGGGATGGCTCGATACGCCTTTGTAATGGTGTTGTGAATTCGCATTTTCTTGGCTCCCTCCTAGTTTGTTTATGGATTCTAGATTGGTGGGGCGGTGACTCCTACTCTGGTGCCACTTATCTACATATGCACCCCCTAATGAACAACCGTGGATTTACCCTGGCGACCACCTCGCTGGACACGCGCCGCCGGGTGCCTGCAGCCGAGAACCAATCCCACGTATCTAACCCGGGGGCGATCGATAAAACTACCCACCCTGTCCTTGATCGGTACGTCTACATCGCCCAGCGCTCAGTACACAGCACTACAACAGGCTATGCAGGAAACCATGGCCTACTTTGATTTGCTTAATCTCACAGAGAATATCCGCCGTCCCGCCCTTGTCGACATCGGCCGGAAGGATGTGACTTATCCTTACCGAACCGTCATGCCCCGGCAAATGGTTGCCGCGTCAGCATATGCCTCAGGTAGCAACAGGAAAACCATCAGAGTTCGTAACGCGATCGCCATCTCAAAGCGTCTCATCTTGGATCCTCTCCTCCCATCACAATTTTGGTCGCTTGTTTGGGCCGGTGATCGGCGAGAGCAACCTCCAAAGGCGAGCCCCTTGACACATCACTCTCGTAAGTATGATCCTCTAACACTAAACCGATGTTCCCCAGATGAACGTGACTGCCCTGAATCCGTGGCCCTCTGGGATGCCTCGGAGTATAAGATGACACCCTGAGCACATCAACTGCTCTGCAATACGCTCAATTACCCCACTCTCATGGTGTAACCGCTCCATTGCTAAGCCTAAAAGCCCAGATTCACCTGTCTCTGCTCAAGTCGATCCTTTGGGGTAGCCCATTTGCCCTGGACGTCCCCATAACTGTCACCAATCCCGACACTCAAAATTAGGCTAGCCAGGTGCCAGCCGAAGGCGGTAGCTCAAAGTAGTCACCTCCACCAGGACCTCCAGCGCCTCCCCTTCCACCAGCATCTCCATTTGGGCGGGTGTAGGTTCCTCGTCGCTACTCTCCTCGGAATGACAGGCAGTAATTGCAATTTCGAGAGCCCAATCCCTTCCTCCTTGTTGGGGGAAGATTAGGATCGGGGTGGGACGGCCAAAGAAATACCCATTCCATCTGCGAACCAGCATCCCAGCATAAAGCCCCGTCCCAACGTGATCGGGACGGGGCCTTGATTCATAGCGATCTAGCAGCTATATGTGGCTAAGTCTGGGCGGGAGTCTTGGCCGGGGTCAGCTCATAAAGCTGGGTCCTAGCGCCGATCTGCTCGTCCCATCCTCGATATCGGATGTCCAGCATGATGCCATCGGGGTCGGCATACTTGCGGTTCTGCTCGCTGCTGTTGTCGCACTTAACGGACCCGGCTTTCTCTACAGCCTCGCAGGACTCTTCCAAATCGTCCACGTAAAATCCTATGTGGTCCACAGTGCCGGTAGCTCCGGGAGGCAAGGTTGTAGAAACGTCGGGGTTGCCAACCTTCAAAATCGCAAAGTAGATATAGCCGTCGCTGAGCCAGACGCCGTCCGCCCCGGTGTCAGCGGGCTCTCGACGCAGTTCTTGGAGTCCAAAGCTCTGCATGTAGAAAGCGGCCGTCTTGGCCGGGTCCTCGGTGGCTAATGCGATATGTTTGATCCTTGCCATAACTCCTCCTCTATTTTGGTCCTTGGAAAATTTACTGATGTCCCTCCAGATATAGAGGCACGCTGGCCTCGATGGTGTTGGTTCGGATTGTAGACAGGGGTACCTGCCGTGTCAATCGGGCGATAGCCGCCAGCCGGCTAGATGCGGCCCACCATGCTGCGCAGAAACTCCATGGTGCGGACCGCCGATGCCTCACGATCACGGGTCACCGGCAGTATCGACGCTACGAAGTCGGTGGCGCCGGCGCTGGCAAAGTCCCGCAACTGTTGCTCCACCTGAGACTCGTTTCCGATGACCGTCACCTCTGATGGCCCTTCGACACCCTCGATATCTAGGAGTCTCCGGTAGTTGGCCAACTGACCGTAGCGGTTATAAGTTCTGGCGGCTCGCTCCCTGGCCTCGGACGGGTCGTCGGTCACGGCCAACGGAAGGGATGCTATCACCCGGGGTCTGGGACGGCCTGCCGCCTCGGCGGCCTCCCGGATGCGTGGAACAACATGAGATCCGATGGCCTTCACCCCGGCCATCCAGGTCACCGTGCCGTCGGCCATCTCTCCAGCCAAGCGCAACATTCGGGGCGCTAAAGCGGCGGTCACGATGGGAAACGGCGACGACCCCGGAACGTTGATATCGGACTTGACCTGAAACACCTGCCCATCGAAGTCGACCGAGCCGTCATCTACGAGGGAGCGTACCACTGTCAGATATTCGCGCATGTGCCGTAAGGGGTGTTGGTAGGAAAGACCCATCGTGCCCTCGATAGAGGGTTTATGGGACAGGCCCAAGCCCAGCGTCAATCGGCCACCGCAAGCTACCTGGGCCGTGAGGGCTTGCTTGGCCATGGCCAGAGGGTGGGTGGGAAAGGTGGGAATCACCGCCGTGCCCAGTTCGATCCGTTCCGTCTGCACGCCTGCCATGGAGATTATGGTCAGGGCGTCAAAGCCGAAGCCGGACATCTGGGGGAACCAAACGCTGTCAAAGCCGTCATTTTCGGCCTGAACCACCTGCCGCACCGTATCGGCAAGATTCATAGCGTCCCGCCGGGCGCCGGGTAGCAAACCTATGCGCATCGCCACATCCTTAAATTAAGAGTTAGGTCCCCGGTAACTCCCTCCGCGAAAGAACCAGCTCCATCGGTGGCGTCATTGCCAAGCCGATGGAGCTGGCCGGGGAAGTGGGCAGCAAGTACATGGCCGTGTTGCCGCTGGATAATCATCGAGGGAAGGTGATCCGTGGCTCAAAGTAACTGTTAGCCCGGCAAGGAGCCATAGCCCAGGGTCACTATCGCTCCGCAAACGATCAGGGTCACCCCCAAAGGTTTACTGAGCCGCCTTCCCCAAGGCATATTCTTCTCCAAGGCCATGACCGACCCCAACACCAGCATCCAGCCGATGTTGCCCGCGCCCACGCCGAACATCAGTAGCATCAAGGAGCAGCAGCAACCAACGCAAAATAAACCGTGATCCGCCCCTAGGCGTACGGCCTGGACTGCCTCGTTCCCACCGGACCAGTGTCCCGCAATAAAACTGAACGGCGAACGGCATTTGTCCAGACAATGGTATTTCAAAAGGAAACTGATCGCGCCCATAATCGGGTTCCTCAACGCAGGCTCTTGGGAACTGTGCTGATTAGATATGTGTTATTAGCATACACCGAGGTTGTCAACCACGGCATCACTGGGCCGAGAACCCGCCGTCAATAACTAGCTCGCTCCCGGTGACGAAGGATGCTTCGTCGGAGGCTAGGTAGAGCACCCCGTAGGCTATCTCTTCGGGCTGGGCGGTGCGGCCCATGGGGGAGCGGGCGTTGGCTTGGGCTTGAAGTTCCGGGTTGCCCAACCGGTATTCGACCATGGGCGTGTCTACCGCGCCGGGGTGCACCGAGTTTACCCGAATGCCTTCTTTGGCGTACTGGATGGCGGCCGACTTGGTGAATATACGGACGGCGCCCTTGGAGGCGTTGTACACCGGTTGCATGGTAGCCTGGCCAACCAGCCCGGAGATGGAGGACGTGTTCACGATGGAGCCCCCGCCGGCTTTGCGCATCTCGGGGATGGCGGTTTTGGTGCCCAAGAAAACGCCCTTGGCGTTAATGTCCATCACCCGGTCCCACTCTTCCACCGTGGTGTCTTCCAGAGTGCCCCGGGACAACACCCCGGCATTGTTGACCAGAATGTCCAGCTTGCCGAAGCGTTGGACCGCAGTGGCCACGGCTTCTTTCCAGGACACCTCGTTGGTCACGTCTAGTCAGACGAAGACGCACTCGCCGCCGGCCTCGTTGATCTCGGCTTCCGTTCGGTGTCCTTCATCTACCAGGATGTCTCCGATGACAACTTTGGCCCCTTCGCTGGCGAACAGCTTGGCTTCCGCCGCGCCCATGCCCCTGGCGCCACCGCTGATCAAGGCAACCTTGTTTTCCAGCCGCATGGCTCTACCCTCCAAATGGCCTATATCGAGCGATTGTAACACCAGCATCGGACAGGTGAAGCAGCCGGGGTTTTTCAACTCGGCCTCGCCGGAATCCTACTCTTTAATCACCAAGCTTCATGTAAAATACTCCCGTGTATTCCCCTGACGCTGAACGGCAATCGGGAGGTTGTTATGGCTTCGAGCCTGGTGCGTGGCAAGTACGTTATCTCCAAAGTGACCGGACCTAACTCGGCCGTCGTGATCTCCGACGGCGCGGTGTTGCAACAAGACGGCCTGATCATCGAGGTGGGAGAATACCAGGACCTCCGCTCGCGCTATCCCGACGAGGAGGTCATTGGCTCCAGCAACTACGTGGTCATGCCGGGTCTGGTCAACGACCACTTCCACGTTGGCCTCACGCCCTTTCAGTTGGGCGCTCCCGACTTGCCGTTGGAGATGTGGAGCTTGGCCCGCATCGGCACCAGGTCCATCGACCCTTACCTGGATCAGCTATACGGCGCGGTCCAGATGATCGAGTCGGGCACGACCACGGTGCAAGCGATCCATTCCGCCGGGCGCGGGGTTGCCCCGGTAGACTTGGGCGTGGCTGACAAAGTGGTGAAGGCCTACCAGGACTCGGGGATGCGGGTGTCTTACGCTCCGTCCATCGCCGACCAGAATTCCATGGTGGCCGGGGCCGGTGGCGGCGAGGAAGAATTCGCGTCGCGGATGCCCGGCGATCTGGCGGAACGATACCGGTCGTTCATGGCCCGCAGCTACTGGCCGGTGGCCGATGTCATGCCCGTCCTGGAGGAGATCTGCGCCAAGTACGGCAACAACCGCCACGAGCGGGTTCAGGTCGTCATGGCGCCCAGCAACGTCCACCGGTGTACCGACGAGATGCTGGTGGCCCTCAAAGAAATGGCCACCCGCCACGGCACCGGCATCCACATCCACCTGCAGGAAACGGTTTACCAAAAGCTCTACGGGTTGCAGGCCTGGAACAAGACCCCGCTGCAGCACCTTAACGACCTGGGCTTCCTGGGACCGGAGATTACTTGCGGGCACAGCGTTTGGGCGACGGACGAGGACATCGCCCTGATGGCGGCCACCGGGACCAACGTGTGCCACAACGCCAGCTCCAACCTGCGCTTGCAGAGCGGCATCGCCCCCATCGGCAAGATATTGGCGGCTGGTGTAAGGGTGGCCATCGGCAGCGATGAGGCGGGCATCAACGACGATAAGGACCTGTTCCAGGAGATGCGGATGGTCCTTAAGCTGCATCGGGTGCCGGGTATCGAAAACACGCCACCCACCGCCTACCAGGTACTGCAGATGGCCACGGTGAACGGTGCCTACGCCAGCATGTTCGGTGACCGCATCGGGACCCTGGAGCCGGGCAAACGGGCGGACATGATCTTGCTCGACCTGCGAAACATCGAAGAGCCTTTTCTGGACCCTGAAGTGCCGTTGGTCGACGCCGTCGTACACCGGGGCCGGAGCATCGACGTGGACACGGTGATCGTCGATGGCGAGGTCGTCATGAAGGACAGACAGCTTACCAAGATAGACAAAGCGGGACTGTTCAAAGAGCTGAAAGAGGCTTTAGACCGGCCTCTCACGTCCCAAGAGACGGAACGCCGTGAGCTGAGTTGGCTGGTTGAACCTCACTTGCGGCAGTTTTACCAGGGGACGATGCCCCGGGATACGGAGCCCCACACCAGCTACAACGCCCAGACTTAAACGGCAACTTCCACTGGCTTCCCGATGGCGGGTTTGGACTCCGAGGTTCCAGCCGTATATACTTCGAGCACTTTTCAACGATACTAACGCACGTATTAAATCACCTCATGTTCATTGTGACGATTACGGCACGCACGCCCCATTTTCCTGTCCACTCCGGACGTCACCGGCATCTGAGACATGACTGATCTACAAGAACGACAGGTCATCAGACGTTAAGTTGGCGGCATTAGCGACAATCAACCGGCATCTGCCCTCCTCCATGCAATACGGGCAATTCCGGTATTACTGGCTGGCCCTGCTGGCTGGAGTCACCGGTCACCAGATGCTGCTCCAGTTCACCCTGGGCTGGCTTATTTTCGAGATGACCGGCGAGCCCCGAGACATAGCTTTCCTCGGAGTCGCCATCGCCATCCCCGCTTTAGCCCTGAACCTGCTGGGCGGTGTATTGGCCGACCGATGGGAACCCAAATATGTGGTGGCAGCGGCTCAGACCGTTTCGGCGACGGTGGTGGTGGCGCTGGCCGTGCTGGTCCTCAAGGAGCACGTGCAGACGTGGCACGTTCTAGCCGCCGGGGTCATCATCGGGGCCGTACAGGCCTTCGACGCGCCCAGCCGGTCCAGCGTCTCGCCCCGCTTGGTCCGCACTGAGCATATCGTCAACGCCGTGGCGATGGACTCGATCGTTTGGAACGTCACGCGGGTTGTGGCGCCGGCGCTGGCGGGGATGGTCATCGCCTGGCGAGACATCCATACATCCATGTTCATCAGCGCCGCCTCTTTCTATATGCTGGCATCTGTGCTTACCGTGTTGAAGCTACGGCCCCGCCCTCCGGCCAAAGGGCGATTCGTCTCCCAGGTAGCCGAAAGCCTTCGGTACGTGCGTCAACATCCCGTTTTCTTGAACGTCATGGTGCTCACCTGTTGCAACAGCCTGTTCGGAATGTCCTACGTGTTCCTGATGCCCGTGTTTGCCAAAGACGTCTTGGACGTTGGGGCAGAAAGGATCGGCTGGCTGCTCGGAGCCTCGGGCGTAGGCGCCATCATCGGCACTTGGTACATCGGCAATCTCAAGGATGGCGCTCCCAAGGGCCGCTTGATCTTGGCCGGAGCGGCCCTATACGGGCTAACCCAGATCCTCTTCGCCTTGGCGGCCTGGCAGGGTAGCTATCCGGCATCCATGGCCATGCTGGTATTGGTAGGCGCGTCCAACTCCCTGTACCTCGTGGGCGGCCTCAGCACCATACAGCAGCTGGTCCCGGAACAGCTTCGGGGCCGGGTCATGGGACTCTACGGCATAACCTGGAGTCTGGCCCCCCTGGGAATGACCCAAGGCGGAATAGTTGCCCAATACATCGGAGCCCCGTGGTCGGTAGCCATTGGCGCCTCGTTGATGGTCGTGGTAGCCGGGGTACTGTTTGTTCGTAGCGCCGAACTGCGTGACCTCCGAACCGGAGGAGTCGAGCAACTTCGCCCCGCCTACGCGGCCTCGGCCGACGACGGCGAAGAGTAGCCGTCGCCAAAGTGATAAATCACACAACAACAACAAGCGGAAATCTCGGATCTAGGAAGGTTTAACGTGGCGTTACCGAAGATAGCGATAATCCCAACCGGCGGCACCATCCAGAACGGACAGCCCTTGGTCAGTTCCTCAAAAGCGGGCGGAGACTTCAATCTGCTCAGACCCCAGCGCCTTCATGAACCCGTGGCGGTGAAGATTGCCAAGGAGGACCTGGACGGCAATCCCCTCACCATCGGTCCCAACGAGGAACCGTATTGGGACGTCACCTTGGACCCAGCCGACGGACTTTACTTGCTGCCTCCGATGACGCCAGGGCAATCCCCGCCCCAGGGATACGCCGCGGTTCACATGAACGCCCGCCGCATCATCGAGGAGATAGACCGGTTCGGCCTGGATACCGCAGGCCGGAATAACTTGCTGGCCGAGGCGGCAGCCTTGGAGGTCCGGGAGATCATCGACCCTCGCACAGGGCGGGAGCTGCGGGCCGGCGGCCAGACATTCAGCATGTTTGAGTTGGTTCTGATCGCCAACGCCGTGAACCAGGCCTTGGCGGAAGATGACGTGGCGGGATGCGTCGTTACCCACGGCACCTTCACCGCCGAAGAAACGGCCTGCTTTTTGCATTACACCGTCGACAGCGACAAACCCGTGGTCGTGGCCGCGTCCCAGCGCCGGCACAGCAGCATGGGCAACGACGGCGACTGGAACCTGGTCGACGCGGTCCGGGTGGCGGCTCATACCGACGCCAAGGGCCGGGGCGCCATGCTGATGATGAATGAAGAGATCATGCCAGCCCGGGAAGTCACTAAAACCAACCAACGTCCCGGCGGGTTCGCCAGTTCAGGCGGTTCGGCCTCAGCCTTGGGGTCGGTGGAAAGCGACCAGGTAACCTTCTACTTCCGGCCGGAGCGGAAGCATACCCTCTGGTCTGACGTGCGTCCCAACGGGACCCTGCCCGAGGTGATGCCTAGGGTCGATATCGTCAAGACCTACGCCGGGGCCGACGACGTGCCTATCGCGGCCTTGATCGACCGGGCGCTGAAGGAGCGATCGACACCAGGCGCGCCCCAGAAGCACGGCATCTTGGTGGAAGGGTTCGCCTACGACGGCAAGCCCCATCAGTTTCAGATGCCTATCTTGGAAACAGCCATGTACCAGCACGGGCTCCCCGTGGCGGTAGCCAATCGTGGCGACCACGGCCGGGTGCCCCGCCTGGTCGATAATCCCTTCATCTCTTGCGATAACCTGATGGCGGTCAAGGCCAGGTTGCTCTTGATTTTGGCTATCGAAAAGCTGGGAATGCTAACTCCGTTCACTGATGTAGCTAACCCATCGGCGGATGACCGGCAGCGGTTACAGCAACAATTGCAACGCTTCCAAGAAATCTTCGATACCCACTAAGAGTTCCGGGAACAGCGACCGCTAGATTAATTTCAAGCTAGTTATGATGCACAGGGATTCACCCCATCCTAACCTTCCCCCGTCCAGGGGGAAGGGATTGGCTTTCAACCTGCTTCTCAGACGACGGCAACCGCCGAAACCTGGAACAGCGTTTCCGGGCGCGTAAACCGGTGCGCCATAACTCCCGTGGCAGAGGGGAAATCGCGGCCAAAAAGCCGCCGCCTAACTTCCTGGACCTCCCGGTATCCCATGAGGCCGTTGGGAGCGACCCATTCGATGGTGTTGACCACGTCGTCCAGCGTGTATCCGGCGGCAGCAAGGACCTGGGAGACGTTCCGATAGGCCTGCTCCGCCTGAGCCGCTACGTCGAATCCCCCCACGCTTTCGCCGGTGGCATGGTCCACCGCCGATTGGCCTGAGATGTGGAGCATCCGGCCTTTTTTCGTCCCTGGGACCGCATTGGCACGCTCGTATTGAGCTTCCCATTCTGGCAGGACGATCTGCTGGCGTTCGCCGCCTTTAACCGCAACCGCTTCCAGTTCCACGTGTCCTTCCGGCCGTAAAAGTCTATTTACAACCACTCCGGTGGCGGCGGGTAGCATATCCCCAAAAAACTCCCCGCGGACTCCTTCCGCATCGGGATAGCTTAGGAAAGCTTGTGGGTCGACGTAATCCAAGCTGGTCACGACGTCGCTGGGCCGAGCGCCCGCCGCCTCCAACACGCCGCCAACGGTCTGGTATCCCAACTCCAATTGCCTCCGGGTGTCCTGGGGATAATGGCTTTGCCCATCAACGTCTTCATGACCAACCAAGCCGGATAACCAAACAATATCACCCGATTCTACCGCTGGGGCGAAGGTCACAGCTTGGTTTGATCCATCTTGACTAACAGCCCGTTTATCACCGGTCATGGCAACGGCGCTGATCTCGATCAAAGCGTCCCGGCGAAGCAGCCGCTGCACGCAGACCCCGGTTGAGGCAACCGGACCCCGTAGATACTCCCGGCGTACGGCGGCGGTTTGACGATAGTGGGGGAGAGCCACCGGGTCCAAGTAATCCACCGTCTTGACCACGTTTTGGAACCCAAGACCGGCAGCCTCTAGGACCACGCCTAGCTTCTCGTAGATCAACCGGGTCTGCTCAACCAGGCCGCCCTTACAGCCAACTCTGCCCGCATCGGCGTCGTATTCGCCGGCGGTTTGCCCCGAGATGTACACTACGCCGCGGGCCTCGACTGCCATGCTAAAGGTGTACCGGCGGAGGTCGAGCCAGGGGAACTTGGTGGGATCAACCTGAACAACATTTCGGCCCATTCGCGTGCTCCGTGTATTCTGAAACTAGATCCGTGCGGAAAACCTGACCAGCGCGCTGGCCGATTGCACCACTTTCTCACCGCTCTGATTGACCGCCCAAAGGTCGCAAGTCACCAGCTCTTCGCCATTCTCAGCAGATTTTCCGCTAACGATACCGTGACATATAATCAGGTCGCCGGGGTAGACCATCGCCCGGTTGCTGAAGCTCAGCTTGCGCAAAAAGCCCCCCGGTCCAGCCCAGTCCTGCACCTGCTGGGCCAAGAACCCGCCCATCATCTGCCCGTCCAAAAAGGGTCCGTCAAACCCCAGACCTCGGACGTAATCGGCGTCGTAGTGAATGCGGATGAAGTCCCAGGTGGCCGCTCCGTAGGCCATCATACGGGCCGCGGTTATCTGTTTCTCCAAAGGCGTCAGTTCATCGCCCACGGAAATGTCTTGATAATTGAGGGTCGTGCTGTCCAAATATCCCCCTCGCGGGCTACCGCTGGTCTAGTGTCTCCAGGTGAAAGTTCCCTTTGTCATTCCGGCCTCAGGGAGGAGTCTGTGTCACTCCGATCCTTCGGCGGAAGGAGAGGAGTCTCATGATTGGTTGTCGAGGTCATCTAAGATTCCTCGCCGCCCTTCAGCGGAAGGGCTGGTGTCGAAATGACGAAGTGTGCGGCCGAAGATTGGCAATCCTATTTTCGTAGCAATGGCAGGCGGTTAGGTATGATAGCCCTACAGGCGCAGGAACATGGTCTCCACGTTGGTAGCCAATAGCTCGTCCCGCTGATTGTAATAGGAAGTCTCAACTTCCCAGAAAATCAGCCGGCCCGACCTCCCGGTCTTTTCGTACACGTCTTTGGTCTTGCGTTTGGCGGTGACGACGTCGCCGGGATGAACCGGCTGGAAGAACTCGTAGGCGTTCCCGGCGCGGAGACCTCCCAATCCCAAATCGTCTTTCAGGGCTAATTGCCGCCCTTCTTCGTCAATGTCGCCCTCGACGAACTGCCAGGTGTCGCAGATCAGTGTAGGCGGCGCCATCACATCGGGGAGGCTGTGGGATCGGGCGAAATCAGGGTCGGTGTACAAAGGGTTGAAGTCGCCGATGGCCAGAGCATATTGGCGGAACGACGAGCGTCCGAACTCGTCAGGCGACTGGAAAACAGTCTCTTTCCCAATAGTGGCCCTGAGCTTGGCGATCAACGAATCGGCTGCTTCGCCTCCCATTCGCGCCTCCCGAGACATCTCGCGAAACCAGAACGTCCCCCTTGGAAACCTGTTTCCGCAGGGGGACGTTCATCCTAAGTTATAGTCTAAGCGCCACTCACGGCGGGTGCGGTCGGTGGATCTAGCCTACCCCTACGATTGGTGGAACAGGTTCAACGCCGAGCCTAACCGGAACCATTCTATCTGGGGCTCACCCAAAGTATGGTTCAGGCTCAACGATTCGCTGGTCCCGTCGGAGTGGCTGACGGTGCAGGCGACGGGCTTGCCCGGCGCCAGTTCATTCAAACCGGTCAGGCTTATCCGGTCGTCCTCGCGGATCAGGTCGTATTCGTCCGAGTTGCTGAACGTCAAAGCCAGCAGGCCCTGTTTCTTCAAGTTGGTCTCGTGGATGCGGGCGAAGCTGCGGGCTATGACCGCACCGCCGCCCAGCAATCGCGGCGATAGGGCGGCGTGTTCCCGGCTGCTCCCCTCACCGTAGTTAGAGTCACCGATCACCACCCATTTCAGCCCCTCCTCCTGGTAGTGCCTAGCGATGTGTGAGATGGCCACTCCGGTCTCACCGGATAAGACATCCAGACCCTTCCCGGCATCGCCGGTGTAGGCGTTGATGCCCCCCATCAAGAAGTTCTCGCTGAACTTAGTCAGGTGCCCCCGAAGGCTCAGCCATACTCCGGCGGGGGATATATGGTCCGTGGTGCATTTTCCCTGCGCTTTCATGACGACGGGAGCATCCACGATGTCCGTTTGATCCCAGGGCGGCCAGGGGTTGATCAACTCTATCCTTTGGCTATTGGGGTCCACCACGACTTCCACGCTGCTTCCGTCCTCCGGAGGTGCGATGTAGGAAGAGCTACCGGGGTCGAATTCCTCCTCCGGTACGTCGGGCGCCTGCTTCGGCGGTTCCAGCATCACTTGATTGCCTTGGCCGTCGGGCAGCGTGTCCGTCATCGGATTAAAGGACAGCCTTCCGGCCAAGGCCAGCGCGACGGTCATTTCCGGGCTGGCGATGAAATTCATCGTTTGGGGGCTGGCATCGTTTCGTCCGGGGAAATTACGGTTGTAGGACGTAACGATAGTATTGGATTCTTGCGAGTCTCGGGACCGCCGCCACTGTCCGATACATGGACCGCAGGCGTTGGCCAGGACCGTTGCTCCGATGGACCGGAGGGACTCCAACTGGCCGTCCCGCTCAATAGTTGCCCGCACTTGCTCGGAACCCGGTGTAACCATTAGTGGAGTAGCGATATTGATCCCAAGAGCTTTGGCCTGCTCCGCGACGTCGGCCGAGCGGCTCATATCCTCGTAGGAAGAGTTGGTGCAGCTTCCGATCAAAGCGGTGGAAATCTCGTCGATAAAACCGTTGGCCGGATCTTTAACCTGGCTTGCCAATTCGGATATCGGGCGGGCCCGGTCCGGAGAGTGGGGGCCCACCATGTGGGGCTCCAGCTTGCTCAGATCGATCTCCACGACACGGTCGAAGTGACGTTCCGGGTGGTCCAGCACTTCCTGGTCTGCCCGGAACATCTCGCGGTTCTGGTCGGCCAGCTCTGCCAGCTCTCCACGCCGGGTGGACCGCAGGTACCGGGCCATGGACTCGTCGTAAGGGAATACAGATGTCGTCGCTCCCAACTCCGCGCCCATGTTGGTTATGGTAGCTTTGCCGGTGCAACTGATGGTTTCGGTTCCGGGACCGAAATACTCAATTATCGAGTTGGTGGCTCCGGATACGGTAAGCTCTCCGGCTAGGTACAGGATGATGTCCTTGGGAGCGGTCCATCCGCTCATCCGGCCCGTTAATTTAACGCCGATGCGGTTGGGATAGAGAACTTCCCAGGGAAGACCCGCCATCACCTCCACGGCGTCGGCCCCGCCAACACCCACTGAGCAAGCGCCAAGGCCGCCGGCGTTGGGGGTATGGGAGTCGGTGCCGATTATCATGGCTCCAGGGAAGGCGTACTGCTCCAGATTGACCTGATGCAGGATACCGGCGCCGGGACCCCAGAATCCCACGCCGAACTTGGCGGCGGCGGTGCGCAGAAAGTCGTATACCTCGCCGTTTTCCGACACGGACTCTGACAGATCCGAGTCTGCGCCCACCCTCGCTTGGATCAGGTGGTCGCAGTGGACGCTGGTCGGCACGGCCGTGCTGGACCTTCGAGTCTGCATGAACACCAGCATGGCGGTTTGGCCCAAGACGTCCTGGAGGATCACGCGGTCCGGCCGAGCCAGCAAGTAGCTCTTACCGGCCTCCAGCTCTTGGTTTTCCGGGTCATCCAGGTGAGACAGCACCAGCTTGTCAGCAAGACCCATGGGCCGGCCCAATCTCGGGCGAACGATCTCCAGGTTATGCCGCATTATGGTGTATGCGTTAGCAACAAGTTCGGGTGTTGAATCAACCACCACCATAGCAATTCTCCCGTGTCAAATGAATTGAAATTAAGCGTGTTGAGCCTGAATAAAAGGCACAACAGGGACATCGGCGAGTGTATCAGCACCATGCCACGGCGTCAAACCAACCGCAGTGCTAGACACACCGGAAAGCCTCCTTTTCGTAAAGGGGGGTTGGGGGGCTTTCGTCTCTCTTTACCCCAGAAACAATGTATAAGTCCCCCGTCCCACCTGCTCAATCGTCTGCGGACACAATATGCGGTGGCCGGCTGACAGGGCTTGTTTGGCGACCTCCACATTGATCGCCCCGATCTGCTCGATAGCCAGAATTTCATCCAAGGTGAAAAACTCGGCCCGGTCCACTTCAGTCATGTCGGGGTTGGGCTCGCCGCTTAGAGCGTTCAGCAACATGACCACGTATATGCTGTTGCCGCCGTCCTCGTCGTAACGGTTCCTGATGCCCAACACGCCCCGCACTTCGGCAGTGACCCCGGCCTCCTCCTCCACCTCACGCACCACCGCGACCTCGATCGTCTCGTCCTGCTCGACGAACCCACCGGGTACCTGCCAGTTGCCGTGGCCCCGCCGTGACAGGCGGCGCACCAACAGCAGACGTCCGTCCCGCACCACCGCGCCGCCCACGCCGAGGTTGTATCCAGTGTTGTATCGCTCCGGTGGAGGCATGCGCGCTTCACTCTCCCATACTAGCATCGTTGGGTAAACATGCTACCAGAAATCAGGCGTGAAGGCCGGGCCGTGGCGTCTGCCGTTCGGCTCTATCGTCCGGTATCACTATGCTCTGTCCCCGGCTAGGGATATAATCATGGCTGTTTGCTAGCTGACAGCACACGACTTGAGTGTGCCACGAGAGGTGACTGAAATGACCCAACAAGCGGCAGAGCTTAGCCCGGAAACGGTCTTAGAAGAACTGAAGAAGAACGGGGTTACCCACGTGGTTTGGCTGCCCGACAGCGAGACCAACTGGCTGTACCTGCTGATGCAGGCGGAACCAACCCTAGATCTGATCACCGTGAGCCGGGAAGGCCAAGCATTCTCCACCGCTGCCGGTCTGGCGGTGGGCGGAGCAAAACCCGTGATCCTGATCCAGAATACCGGGTTGCAGGAGTCGGGAGACTCGATGCGCGGTTGGACTATGGGTATGCACATCCCGGTGGTGTTGATGGTCGGTTACCGGGGATATACCCGCCACGGCGACAACACCGACACCGCCGCAACCTACACCGAACCCTTCTTGAACGCCTACAACATCAAGTACTACTTGATTGAGAACAACGACGACGCGAGCCGGATCACCCGGGCCTTCGAGGAAGCAGAGAAAGCGCAAGGCCCCGTGGCGGTCCTGGTCGGAGACGAGTTCCACGGTTTCAACCGCTGATTAGACTCCGCAGACGAGATAACCCGGCTGCTATAGGCCGTTAACGTGAAAATTTAGGAGACACCAGATGATTCACACAGAGGATATGCTCAAGGTCTTCGCCAAATACCGGGGCAACGCAATAGTTATCCCCGGCAGAGGCGGACGCCATTGGCACACCATCAGCGACAAACCGGAACGTGACGTGCCCTTGGGCGACCCGGCAATGGGCGGCCATGGCTCCTTTGGGTTGGGTTTCGCCCTGGCCCGGCCCAACGAAAAGGTGATTCTTTTCGACTCGGAAGGCGACATTCTGATGAACATGGGCGCGTTGCCCACCATCGCCGAGAAGGCCCCACCGAATTTCTACCACTTCATGCTGGATAACGGGGTCTACGCCACTACCGGCGGCCAGCCGGTGCCCAACGCCCAAAACATCGCCTATGACGTCATCGCCAAAGGCTCCGGCTATCCCTCGACCTTTTCTTTCGACAATCTGGAGGACTTCACCAATAACATCGAGGCGATCTTGAACGCGCCCGGCCCGGTGTTCGTAGCCCTGAAGATCCATCCGGAAGTGGAGAACGTGCCCATCAACCAGCGGATCCGCTGGAACCCGCGCACCCGGGACAAAGTGATCAGCGACTTGCAGGCGGAAATAGGACCTAGGTAGTGAGGAGAAGCGAATGACTCAGAGCATCGACCTGTTCGAAGCCATCGACTCGCAACGAGCCATACGCCGGTTCAAATCCGACCCGGTCCCTGACGAACTCATCACCCGCTTGCTGCAGGCCGCCATCAAGGCTCCGTCAGGCGGGGCACGGCAAGGTTGGAGCTTCATCGTCATTCGAGACCAGGAGACCAAGGACAAGATCGGAGAACTTTATCGATCGGGGGATGGATTCTCGATCACGCCGGACATGACCGGTCAGGCGCGGCGGGTCTATGGGGCCGCTCAATACCTGGAAGACCACATGGAAGAGGTCCCCGTGTTCATCCTTGCCTGCATAGAAGCTAACGACAACGGCACCTTTTCGGCTGCATCCATCTATCCCGCTGTCCAGAACATATTATTGGCGGCGCGGGGGATGGGGCTTGGCAGTTGTTTGACTACCCGGCAGATGAGGTTTGAAGAAGAGATCAAACGATTGCTCAATATCCCGGAAGGCGTAGCTACAGCTGCCCTTTTGCCCATCGGGTTTCCGGCCGAAGGCGTGGGATACGGCCCCACCAGGCGCAAGGCGCTGGAAGAGGTGGCCTTTGACGGCGGCTGGGGAAAGAGCTGGCAGCATCCCACTTAACGCCGATCGTAGAAGGGCGAAGTTTCCGGTCACTGGGGAGTGAGGAAACGGGTCCTTCGGTCCAACATCCAAAGGCGTAAGGAGCTAAGAAATGCCCCACCAGGTCAGAGGAATCATCGCCGGCGCCAAAGGCGCAACAGTGAAGCTGCAAGACATCCTGGTGCCCGATCCGGGTCCCGGTGAGGCCTTGATCCGCGTCAAAGCCTGTGGCGTCTGCCACACCGACTTGCACTACCGGGAAGGAGCGATAAACAACGAGTTTCCCTTCCTGCTGGGACACGAAGCATCGGGCACGGTGGAGAGCGTGGGGGACGGCGTGAACAACGTTGCGCCGGGAGACTTCGTAATCATCGCCTGGCGCTCCCCATGCGGGACCTGCCGGTCCTGCCTGCGCGGCCGACCCTGGTACTGTTTCGCCAGCCGCAACGCCCAACAACCCATGACCCTGGCCGACGGGACGCCCTTGTCGCCGGCTCTGGGCATCGGCGCTTTCGCCGAGTTGACACTGGTGGACGCGGGGCAGGCGGTGAAAGTTAACGCCGATGCCAGCCCCCAAGCTGCTGGGCTTGTGGGATGCGGCATCATGGCCGGACTGGGAGCCGCCATCAACACCGGCGATGTCACCAGGGGCGATTCGGTGGCGGTATTCGGCTGCGGGGGTGTTGGCGACGCCGCCATCGCCGGAGCCCGTCTGGCCGGAGCCCACACCATCATCGGGGTGGACATCGACGACCGTAAGCTTGAGTGGGCCAAGGAATTCGGCGCGACCCACACCATCAATGCCTCCCAGACCGACCCGGTGGAGGCCATACGCAAGCTCACCGGAGGCAACGGCGTCAATGTGGCCATTGAGGCGGTGGGCAGCCCGAAAACATACGAGCAGGCCTTTTACGCCCGCGACCACGCCGGCACGCTAGTGCAGGTGGGCGTGCCCAGCCCTGACATGAAGATCGAACTGCCCCTGATCGAGCTTTTCGGACGGGGCGGCTCCCTCAAGTCTTCCTGGTACGGCGACTGCCTGCCCAGCCGTGACTTCCCCATGTACATCGACCTGTACCTACAGGGCCGCCTGGACCTGGAAAAATTCGTTTCCGAGACGATCCCGCTAGATGGCGTGGAAGACGCCTTCCACAAGATGGAGCGGGGAGAAGTGCTCAGGTCCGTGGTGGTTTTTTAACCGATATTCGATCGGCGCATTCGGGCACCGGGACAATTCGAATGATCTGCCGGTTAGAAATTTCCGGCGACTAAGCAACGCGGCCAATCCCAACATCGCAATGTCCGCTACCGGTATCTCCTATCATCCTCTGGGTTTTGATAATATGCCCCATCCCCGGAATCGGCGCTATGGCTTGGTCCTTTCCGCCGTTTCTTGATTAAGAAGATGCCCAACGCCAAAGGGATCACGGAAATTATCACACCACCCAAGATGGCATCAGCCCAACCTTCTCTATCATCAGCTATGCCTAGAAGGAGAAACACCCACGCGATCGCACAGCAAACAACCACCAAAATACCCAGCCAGTACCAGACAATGCCGCCCCCTTTTTGAGCGGCCAACCGGTGACCCCACTGGGAGCAGAATTCGCTCTTCTCTTGAATCTCAGAAAGACAGTTAGGACATGTAATGCCGGGATTCATCGCTGTCCTCCTTTAGGATGTGTGGCAGTTTACCAAACAATGTTACGTCCGGCCACCACGTATTTAAGATTCACTTAAGCTTCCCTAGCAGCAGTCCGAGAGAAGCTGTCTCGGCATGGGGAGGCTCGGTGGAAAAGCGAGTGCTCCAACAGCAGTCCTGCTGGCACCCCGGCATAGGGCGATGGGTATAGGGCAGCATGACGGATCCGGCGGTCGAGTATTCGGGAGATCCGGCGCTGGTAATCCGCGCCCCTGACGAATGGGTGGCGCCGAGGCTAAAGTTCCCCGTTCTGGTACACCACCCGGCCACCGACCATGGTGAGCAGAGAGTGCAGGTTGGGAATGTCGTCTTCGGGAACGGTTAATAGGTCGTCGGAGAGCACCGCCAAGTCGGCCAGCTTGCCCGGCTCCAGGGACCCTCGCCGGTCCTCGTCGAAGGTGAAGTAGGCCCCGCCCAAAGTAAAAGCCTTCAGGGCCTCCAAGCGGCTAAGACGTTGCTCCGGAGCCAACTCCTTGCCGGTGTGGCGCTCCTGGCGGGTCACCGCCGACCAGAGGGTCATAAAGGGATTGTAGGGCTTATTGTCGGTGCCGAATCCGAAAGGCACGCCTCGCTCCAGATAGGTCTGGTGGGGAACGGCCACAGAGGCCGCCTGGGGATCATCGACCAACGGCCCGCCTCGCAGCCACAGCTCGGTCAGCGGTATGGTCTCCAGAACCAACCCCATCGCCTTGATCCGGTCCAATTGGCGGCCCGTTGTCTCCCGGATGTGGGCCAGAATCCACCGCCGGCCGTCGATGGGCATGTCCCGATGGACCTCCTCGAAGATGCTCAGCACCTCGTCCAGGTTGTCCCGCACGATCGTATTTACCCTCAGGTTGTGCTGGGCGGCCAATCTTACCAAACGGCGGAAGCGCCCGGGTGGATTGTAACCCTGGGCGAACCCGGCCCAACCGGTGAAGGGAAGCTCGGCGGAGCGTGCCCGGGAGGTGTAGCGGCTGCCACGGTACTGGATGTAATAGCCGCTGATGCGCAACATATCGTCGCCGTACCCGGCGCCCGACGCCGAATGGCCCCACCGGTCCATCTCCTGGGCCGCTTCTTTAACTGATCGCCAAGCCGGGCTCAACACCATGTGGGAGCGCACGGTCATCCGCCCCTCATCCCACAACTCCTTGTAGGCCCGTAGCACTTCCGGGGCCACGCCATGCCCCTCGTAAGTCCCGGTGGCGCCCACGGAGTTGTAGAGGGTCATGGACTCTTTCAGGGCTATTACCCGCTCGGCGTGGGTGAACCGGGGCACGACCTTCATCAGCGTGAATTCCAGGGACGGAAACCTGGCGGTGTCGATTAAGATGCCGGTGGGCTCACCTTGGGCGTCCCGGCCGATGGTCACACTGGGGTCTGGCGAAGGAGTATCCCGGTCGATCCCAGCCAATCGCAAAGCCAGGCTATTGGCCACGGCAACCGACGGCGGCACGTTCCACGGTGTCCAGATCCCCCGGATGTACACTGGGTTTTGAGGTGAGACCCGGTCTAACTCCCAGCGGTTGGGATAACGGCCCTCCTGAAGAATCTGGGGAACGTCCACGTAGCTTGGAGGGTCGCCCACCGGCATGGTGACCACCCACTCACCGGGGGACGTTTGGTCCACCAATCGCTTGATGGCCGCGAGAATATCGTCGATCGACCGGAGACCCTCCAGAGACGGACAGGCCCTTTTCAAACCTTCCCGGTCCATGTGGGCATGGATGTCGATGATGCCGGGAATAACGGTGCGTCCCCGGAGGTCGATAGCTTCGGTCCCAGCGCCCGATAAGGCAAGCATGTCCCGGTCGCTGCCCACGGCTTGTATCGAGTCTCCGCTGACTGACAAGGCTTGGTGGGCCACGCCATCGGCGGCCGCCGTGAGCACTTTGCCGTTGTGCAACACGATGTCCGGGGGGCCTTGTCTTGATGTCAAACTAATACCATTTATAGATGATTTTGATGCACGGGCCGGCACCCCCCTCTCTAACTCTCCCCCGTAAAGGGGGAGAGTTAGAGAGGGGGGTGATTTGCATTCATCACAATTAACTGGATGCTGTATCAGGCCCTTTGCGTTGCCCAAGATTGAAAAAGCGTGGGATCTGGTGGACGAATCCGTCGCGGCGGCGCGGGAATCACGGGACAAACCAGCCCCTCCCCTCGAAATAGCCCCGGAGGAAGGCGATCTGGCCCCCGTGGGTCACGTTGTCGAAGACCAGGATGCCCAGCATTTCGGACACAGACCGCGGCTCGGTGGCCGGGGGCACGATGCGGGTTGCGTTCAGGTCGGCATCGGACAGGCCGTCCAGATATTTCCTGGCTTCGGCTTTAGTTGCCTCGAAATACCCCAAAAGAACCACCCGAGAAGGCACCTTCCAAGCGGCGACTTGCTCAGCCGACCAGCCCTGTCCGGTGGTTTCCGGATCTTCACTCAGGCCGCACTTCTCGCACCACCCGTCTTGGGACCACAGTTGGGGTTTGCCTTGAAGCCGTGTCTGGATGAATACGTCTACCACGCGGGTCATGTGCCAGAGTAACCAGGAGATAGAGTTGACTTGGCCGTCTATCAGGCGGCCCAACATGGCATCGTCCAAACCGTCCACCGCCCGGTCCACCATCCCCCAGTTACGTTCCAGAGAAGTTTTAATCACATCGCTTGCAGCCATTTCTACTCCTTATCTTTTGACAGGATAATCCGGCGCCCAATGGTAACATCCCGCGATACAACTCACCGCCACCCCAACGTGCTGTTGCCCTGGTCGACATAGGTGGTGCCGCCCACGACGGATAGCTTGATCTGCTGACGATACACCTTCTCTTTCAGCCGGCGCTCCGTGTTGTAAAGCTCGGCAGACCAATCAACGGTCTCAGGATCGGGACCGCCGGCCAGCGCCTCCGCCAGCACCCGGCCGTCCATGGCATCGCCAACCGGTAGGCCCAGCAAGTTCAATATAGTGGGGGCCACGTCGATGTTACCCGAGGGAACATCCAGGGTGATGCCCCGTTTGAAACCGGGACCCCAGGCGATCATCACGTTGTTCATCTCGTGCTTGCTCATGGAGCCATGCTGACCCCGGCCGGGACCCCCACCCGTGGAGAATACCTTTCCTTGGTAGCCGGCGCTGTTGGGGTCCGAGCTCCATCGGAATGACATCGTGATCTCCGGTCCTCTGGGCCCCTGGTTGCCGACCACCGACGCCGGCAGAGTGCCCGGAATCTCACCAACGGCGTCCGACGCGGTGACGGTCCCGCACCATTCCTGGCCCATCAGCCAGACCGCCAGCCGCTCGGCGGTATCCGGGTCCCCGTCCGTTATGTAAAACAAGGCCGCGCCGCCATTGTTGGCAACCGCCACGCCGCCGGGCTCACCACTCGGAGGGAAGCCGGCCTCCCGCACCAAAGCTTCGACGTTTACCGTGGTGATGATAGTGGAGTAACCGTGGTCGGATATTACTATCACGTTGGTATCCGCAGCCCGGCCAGACTGACTCAACCATTCCATCAGTATCCCGAACTGTTCATCGGCCTCTTTGACCGCGGCGTTGGAAAGATCGGAACCCACCGGCTGGTCGTGCTGCGACTTGTCCGGTTCCGACGACCAGATCAGCGAAACAGCAGGGATACGTTCCGGGAGGATATATTCGGTCATGATCTTAACGGCCTGGGCCATTCTAGGAGTGTTGGGCCTAGTTTCATCGGGCCAGGGTCCGAATCGGGCGGTGATATCCTCATTCAGACCGTAGGGAAGGGTAAAATCGGGGTGGATGGTCGCGCCGCCGTCACGCTCCGCCGTGGGGTTCTGCAAGTAGGCATTGCCGTTGGTCCCGACGCCTATCGCAACGTACTCCTGGCCGTTCTGGGACAGAATCTCCGCCAGGGTGGGAGCCAGCAGCACCCGCCCAATTTTCGCGGCGACTTCAGCCAACTTTGGTTCCAATGCTGAAAAGACCTGGATTGAATCGAATTCGCGCATCATCAAAGTGTTCGCCGCCAGTCCATGCCCTCCCGGATAAAGTCCGGTGGCCAGGCTGGCAACGTTGGCCCTGGTGACCGAGGGAAACACGGGATGGTGGTTGGCAAAGGTAACTCCGTTGCCAGCCAGCGACGATAGGTTAGGCATCAGATCAGGTATCACCTGAGCCGGCTGAAGCCCGTCAAACGCGACGATGAGGACCGATTCCATGGACGCCTCCACCTACGGTGTATTGGCATTGGGAAAAGGCAGGGACTTATCCCCTGCGAACGAAACCCGGTGAAGAATTTGCCCGCATTATATCAACCACAAAGACCTAGCGTTACCAGGACGTTTGGGGAGCCAGACCCATCGTCGACAATCACGTTCCAGTGCGAACAACCCTCCGTCCCACTTCGTATTCAGAGACTTTGAAATTCTGATGAAAGCCGGCCGATTCCCTAACACCGTCATTCCGGCGCAGGAGACGTGACCTCCCCGGGCAAACCACATGATTGACCCATCGGATTAGGCTTGCTAGAATCCGTCAGATGCAGGCGTGCCTTACCTAGAGAACGCCTTGGTCCGAGGCTGGCGAGAAGGAGAAGTGTCATGGTTGAAACGTGGGGTACCCTAGACAGTTCCGAGGACGTAGCGACGACACACATCGGGATAAACGTCTACACCTACGACGCTTGGATGCGGTCGGTGGGGATTCCCATTCACACGGGCTTCTTCATTTCCGACCTCAGGACACTGGAATTAGGCTGGTGGGAGGAGCGGGGTTGTCACGCTGCTTTCATCCAACTCATGGGGCAGGAAGGAATCATCGAAGCCAGGGTTAGCGAGATTCCTCCCGGAGAGTCCCTGCCGCCCTTCAAACTATCCGTCGACGAAGTGGTCTACGTCGTCGAAGGAAGAGGTCTGACCAGCGTTTGGGGAGCGGGAGACTCCCGGCGGCAGACGGTGGAGTGGCAGAAACACAGCATCTTCCTGCTGGAACGCAACCGCTTCCATCAGTTCAGCAACACCCGGGGAGATCTCCCGGTCAGGTTGCTCCATTACAACTACCTGCCTCTGGCCATGTCCACGATCCCGGACCCCGCCTTCTTCTTTAACAACCCCTACGACGCCCCGGAGGTAGAGGGTAGAGAATTCTATTCCGAAGCCAAGGCAGTGCCCCGGGCCGATCGCCGGGGGCGCCGCGGATTCCTTTGGCGGGGCAACTTTTTCCCCGACATGCAGAGTTGGGACCAGCTAGATAGCAACGAATCCCGGGGAGCGGGCGGCCACAGCGTCTACATCCAATTCCCCGGCTCGGAAATGTCCTCTCATATGTCCGTCTTCGCCCCCCAACTCTATAAGAAGGCCCATCGCCACGGACCCGGCCGGGTCATAGTTATTCCCGCGGGTGAGGGCTACACCATCCTGTGGGAGGAAGGCAAGGAAAAAATAGTGGTGCCCTGGCAGGAAGGCAGCGCTTTGGTCCCGCCCAACCGGTGGTTCCACCAGCACTTCAACATCGGCGGCGCCAAGGCGCGATACCTGGCCCTCCATCCGCCCCGCCAGTTCCACGGATATACCGACGAATCGGTGGGAGATCTGTCTAACGACCAGATCGAATACGCGGATGAGGAGCCCTGGGTTCGCGAGAAGTTCGAGGAAGAACTGGCCAAGCGCGGCTTGACCAGCCTCATGCCGGACCAAGCTTACAAAGACCGGGACTACGAGTGGGACTACCGGACCGCGGCCCAGTAAGCGCCACCAGGGGAGGTGGTTCGACAGGCTCACCACGAACGGGGGAATGCCGTCGGGTGAAATCCGTTCGCCCTAAGCTTGTCGAAGGGCCTGGACTTTTCTTCTCTTAAGATTTCGGATAGGCACTAAGGCGATCGGAGATTTGCAACCCATGGATCACGACGAATTCGAAGACGGGCTTCACGATCACGGCCATAGCCATGACCATTTTCCGGTTGACCCTCACCAAGACCTAGACGATTTTGGTGACGTGGGCCCGGTCGTGGACGTTGAAGGCATGGAGATGCTCACCATCCGCAGTGTGGGCATAGACATCGGCTCGTCTACCTCGCATCTGGTTTTCTCGCAACTGATCCTGAGAAGGGAGGGGTCCGCTTTTTCCAGCCGGTTTCGGGTGACCGATCGGAAGGTCTTGTACCGGTCTCCAATCTTGTTGACGCCTTACATCTCCGGAACATTGATCGACACCGCCAACATTCAAGAGTTCGTTCATGAGTCTTACCGGCAGGCCGGATTCACCCCGGATACCGTAGATACGGGCGCCGTGATCATCACCGGCGAGGCTCTGAAGAAGGAAAACGCCCGCCCCATCAGTGAGCTTTTCGCCAAAGAGTCGGGCAAGTTCATCTGCGCCTCCGCTGGACCTAACCACGAGGCCCTGTTGGCGGCTCACGGTTGCGGAGCGGTCGCCCTATCTGAGTCTGAAAGCGCCACTGTTTTGAACATCGACGTGGGCGGGGGCACCACCAAGCTATGCTTGATACGTAACGGCGTGGTGACGAGTACCGCGGCCATTAGTGTCGGTGCCCGGCTGATCGCTTTCGACGACGAGGACCGGGTGACTCGGCTGGAGGAACCGGCTATCGTTTTACTGAACGAACTGGGATTCGACCTGTCTCTGGGCCAGTCCATCAGCGAACCGGTGAAGGAAGCCTTTGCCGCCCGCATGGCCAAACTACTCTCACAGGTGATCCAAAAGATCCCCCTGACCGGCGTGACAGAAGAATTCCTGATTACAGACCCCATGGAGGATTATCAAGGTCCGTCCGAGGTGGACTTCGTGGTGTTTTCCGGGGGAGTGTCAGAGTACATCTACGGCCACGACGCAGCCTCCTACGGCGATCTAGGCCCCAAGTTTGCACGGCAGATCGGCGATAGCTTGAAGGCGGTGTTCAAAGAGGGGACGGTGCGGCAAGCCGATGAGGGTATCCGCGCCACGGTGATAGGAGCAGGGGAGTACACGGTACAAGCCAGCGGCGCCACCAGTCATCTGTCCGGCGTAGACTCACTGCCGGCCTTTGGTCTGCAAGTGGTCCGCCCCCGCATGAACGGTCAAGATTCCGTAGAGCGGTCGATACAGAGCGCGTTAGCCAAGTTCGATCTGACCGGATTTGCTCCCGGATTAGCGCTAGCCTTAGAAGTTGAAGAGCCGCCCAACTACCGAATCCTGAAAACGCTGGCCGACGGCATCGCCGCCGTGGTGACCAAGGGCGAGGGCGTAGATGCCCCGGTGTTCATAGTTCTTGACACCGACGTGGCCAAGTCGCTGGGCGGCATCCTGAAAGAGGAACTGAACCTGCGCCAGGACGTGGTGGTGGTGGACGGCATCGACGTGGGTGACTTGGACTATTTGGATATCGGCCTGCCCATGGGCATTTCCGAGGTCGTTCCGGTCACGGTAAAGTCTCTCATTTTTCCCACGAAGGAAGACCAGACCTAAAGACCCGACCTAAAGAAGCCAGACCAATACGGAGGGATACCATGGAAATCATCCGCCGCGACTACCCGGACATGCCCCAACCAGCGGGGGCCTTTCACCATTCGGTCCGCTTTGGCAACATGCTCTTCATCGCGGGCAGCACGGCCAGAGGGACCGCCGCCGAAACCGGCGACATTGCCGCCCAAACCGAGGTCATCCTGCAAAAATTCCAGACGATTCTAGAGGCCAACGGCGGGTCGATAAGCAACATCGTCAAGGTAACCAGTTTCGTCACCGACCTGCGGGAAGCTCCAGCTAGCGGCGAAGTCCGGCGCAAATACTTTGAGGGCAACTTCCCGGCCAGCACCCAGGTGCAGGTTGCCGCATTGGGAACACCCGATATTAAGATTGAGATTGAGGCTATTGCAGTATTGCCTGATTAGGGGCGAAGGAAAACGGCATTGCAATTTTCCGGACAAGCGTAGGGGCAGGTTTGAAACCTGCCCCTACATCACAGTGAAATCTGATTTGGTCATGCCAACCAGATTTACTGCAGCGCATCCACCCTCAATCTCAGGGTGTCCAGTTCGAAGTTGAAATTGGCTTGGAAGTCGTTTAAGAACCGTTCGACATTCTGTATCTCCAACCGGAGTTGATCAAGATTGAGATTCGTTTGGTTCCGCTCGTCTTCAATCGTCGCCTTAGTTTCTTCCATCCCGAGCCATAAATGGGCGATGTCTGAACTCTGGTTGGATTCCAGGTCTCTCAACGCCATATCGTTGTTTATGTCGTCGATCTGGAATCGCAGTTCATCCAAGTCCGTTCGCCGCGCGTATTCAAATTCCAGAGTGTCGATATAGGACCCCATCTCCTGCATGTCCAGCCTGAGACTTTCCAGATCGAACTTTGACACGTATTCGGCTCCTTCCACCTGGTTTCTCAGGCCGTCGAACTCGAACCGCAACTCGTTCAACGGCTGCATCAGTTGGAAATCCATATCGCCCTTGAACGGACCAAAGTCCTGAGACATCTCTTCTTTGGCCGCCTCGATCTGGGAGTTAACTTCGACCCGAACCAATTGCCGAATCTCATCCCGGCTCGATCCCTGTGGTCAACGGGTTCACAAGCGACGGCCGCCACCAACAAAACTAACATGGCCGGGACGATTACACGGGTCAGGCGGCTACCTAGTTTCAACATCACTTTCCCTTCGCGTCATCCATATTTTCATTTTCGCCACGCTGACCCGATCGCTCATCAAGCTGGGGTTTCTTCCATGAAATAGTCGTATTTTATTCCGGCTCGCTCCACGACTCTCGGCAGGTCTTCGGCCAGAAGATATCCCTCTTCCACTAAGGTTTGGGCGGAGTTCTCCACCTGCTGAAGATAGGAATCCCGGCTGTCGTAGCGTTCGCTTATGGATCGCCGAGGGTCTCCGCTGGATTCCCGGTCTGCAGCGGTTTTTGGGAAGGGCAGGGTCCAACCCGCCAATCCCCCGGAAATCCCGATGAACAGGCTTGGATTACCGATACTTGCGTCGCGCAGGTTCCATCCGGTGTAAGTCGCCACCGGAACCGTCAGATCGGGCAGGCGGATGCCGGCCCGGTCGTTGAAGTCTTCATCAATATCCGACACCAGAGCAGGATATTCCTGGCCTTCCTCAGCGGGCAGCTTTGTTAACCTGCCTTCGTGTGTTTCCGGTCCGTAGTCCAGACGCAGCGCGTGGGTCGTCTTGGCGGCCACGCTAACGCCGGGCAACCCGGTGAATCTGTCCATCACCGATTGGGAATCCACGGCCGTACCGTCGGACAAGCTGGGGTGCCTACTGGCCGGGGCTGGTTCGCCACCGGACACCCAGCGGTCCAGGTTAACCAGTGCGGCTCGCAGCAGGCAGGCGTAATCCACGCTGTTAAAGGGAAGTTGCCCCCGACTGCCCCCACCGGTCCTAACTTCCAAAGGAGGGAAAGCGCCGACCCCATGCTGACAACCGGCGAAGTGATAGCGGCGCACTGACGGAGACTCCGCCGCGTCTTTCATATCATCCGGGCCGGTCCCCAAGTCGGTGTGGATCAACGCGGCATCGCCACGCCAGTATTCCCCCGAGGTGTTGATGAACATTATCTTGGGCACTTGGCCCTGTTCTTCCAATCTTTCCAGCATGGACCCTTTGGCCCCGGTGACGGGGTCGGTCTGCGTGGTGTCGGTGAAAGGGAACATCTCAGGCGAGATAAAGCAGATGTCCTGGGAGGGCTGGCCGAAGCGGAGGTTGAACTCACCCCGCATAGCGCCACCCACATGGGGAATGATCCCATCCAAAGCAATACGCCCTTCTTCGTCGTCATTAAGCCCAAGGTGAATCATCTGGCGGAGGAAGCGGCCGCTCTGTGACCGGCCGAATCCGTAGGCGTAGTCGATGTCCCCGGCGCATGGATTTCCCGCCGCGCCATCGGCGTATTTCAAGAAAGACACCACCTCCCGGACCGCGGCCAGGCCCAATCCGACGATCGTGCTCCCCTTTGTCGTGTAGACCAACTGGTAGATCTTGCCCGGCAGAAAGCCCGACGGCATGTAGATATGGCTGGGATCGGAGCCCACCTCGGCGTCTTCTTGGCGCACAAAGGACCAATCTCCCCGGTCGATGGGCATCGCCTGGCTGTTGGGATGATCCCGCACGGTGAGGGTGGCCGAAGGGTCGTCCAAGTCCGCGGGTGGGTGGGGCCGATGCCCGCGATGGGACAGCAAAAAGGTCTGCCCCGGATTATCAGACTGAAATTGGCAGAGAATCTTTCCGGCCAAGGGACCGCCGGGGCCGACGGCTTGGGGCGCTTGCAACCCGATCAATCCGGGGATATCGGGCAGATCGGCTTGCCAGCCACCCCAGACGACGGTGTAGCCATGGCGCATCAAGAATCCGTTTCCCGGTTCCAAGGGCGCCTTTGGGTCTGTAACCGCCGGCGCGCTGTTGAACCCAGTAATGACGGTTTTCCCGCCCCGGTTCACTACGTCGAACAGCAGCCGGCGATTGCCTTGGCCAAGTTCGGCGGGCTTTAGCACCGAGAAGTCGGCGGACATGGTAACTTGACCAGCCGAGTCTCTGGGCGCCAGGTCCAGATCGGTGATGATTTGATTTCTGGGATGCAGAGGGTCCACGGCAAAATGGACCGTGCCCTCAACGAGTTCATATGGACCGATATCTCCGAATGAATCCCCGTTGGAGAACTGACTACGATTGGCGACCTCAAGTTTGGTAACCGGCAATGCGCCACCCCTTTTAGGCCTTGAGCACAGGCATCACAAGCCAACTCTAGGCTATCTACTCGGGGGATTTTATCATCCGGCGGGGAGAGGTGGATATCATAGCTACCAGGAATCGTTAAGGGGGAGGCTCAAATAATCCCGGCGGTTTGACCATATCTCTAAAGATGTGCGGCTTTGCCTTTTGCGTAACGTATCCTTCACGCTCCAGCTCCTTGGCGCCGACGAGAATTGCTATCCGTTCCTGAAGCTCAGCCGGGCCCCAGGGCTTCTTGATGTAGTCCGTTGCTCCCGCCGCCATACACCGGCGTTCCGACTCGGCGTCGATCCTGGCGGTTAGAACTATCACCGGGATACGCTCGGTCTCCGGATTGCCTTTAAGCTTGTGCAGCACTTCAAATCCGTCCATGATGGGCATATTCAGGTCCAGCAGGATGATATTAGGCGAGTCTGATATGGCGGAGGCATAACCGGCCTGTCCGTAGGCCGCTTCTATTACCTGATAGCCTTCCAAGATCAGGAGCCGGACAACCGTCTCCCGAACCATCGAATCGTCATCGATCACCAAAACCTTCGTCATGTATTCAGCTCACAGGGGCCAGGTTTATTCTTTTGCCTTGGTAAGACGATTATATTAAAGCCCCGTAAACTCGGTCAGGGTGGTAACACATTGCTACCGAGGGTCAGCACCTTCGGTCCGCGAAGCCGTTTCCCACAGGTGGTTCGAGGTCATCCCAGATCGGAACGCGGACGGCGGTCTATAAAATAAGAAACCGGTCCGTTACAGTAGATCGTGTAACGCCTGGGATTGAAGGTATCCCAAAATGCCGCCGAGATGATGTTGATACCAACATGAAGCTGAGCATATTAGCACTGGCCTTTACATTCCTGCTTTTGGCCGCCTGCGTTAAGCCCCCGGCCACACCCAGCCCGGTCCCTCAACGGTCCACTCCGGAGACACTAAAGTTTCAAGCGACACTTCCCCCCGCAGACCCGGAAGCAAGGTCGGCGGGATCGATCCCTAGACTTTCGCCAACTTCCGGAATGTTTGCCACGCCGGTCCCCACTGCAACCGTCGGGGCTACATCCACGCCGATGCCCACCACCTTGATCAGCCCGATTCCCACCGCGACGCCGGTAAAGGACCCGCCATCCCCCACGGCCGCACCGGACATGGGCCCAACACCGGCCCATCCTGCTCCGGTAGTTTTTCCAACGCCGTCACCCACCCCGCCGGTCAGACAAGCCCAGCCGCCGGTTGAATACCCAACGCCGGGAAATACTCCGGAGCCCGCGCCGGGACAACAACAACCCCGGTTTAGATCGTGGTTGCCTCCCGCTGATTGCAGCGGAGAGGACGCGAAGTTTTCTGTTTCACCAGTGGACCCGGACAACCTGTGGTAGATCACTCCTCAAGGAAAGCTCCACGGCAGCCACGTGACCCCCACCGACCACACCTACTTCGTGCACAACAAGCTGCGGGAATATGAGGAGCAGGCCAGCGCGGTCCGATCGGGTGGCTCATCGAAACCTTGGGCCCCACCTTTCGATGTTAAATCGCCGGCCGACGGTTTGATTGTTCATATAGGGATTTTTCCCTTCGGTCCGGCGCCGGAAGGATACACCGGAACCCTGGAGGACTACCGGGTAATCATCTGGCATTCTTGCAAGGTTTCCAGCATTTTTATCCACCTGGGAGGTCTTGCTCCTGAAATACTGGAAGTTACCGGCCAGTTGCAGGGGGGCTCACAGGGCTGGAGCGCCTCGCGTGGGGGCCAGTCTATCCCGGTCAAAGCCGGTCAGGTGATTGGAAAAGTAGGTGCTCAGGGCATAGATTTCAGCGTCCACGACACCAGAGTCACTTTGGAAGGGTTGCTGATTCCAGAACACTATCAGGGAGAGGCTTGGAAGATCCACACCGTGGACCCCTTCGACTACTTCCAAGAACCGGTTAGGTCCCAGCTATTGGAGAAGAACCCTCGAAAGACCGCTCCTTACGGAGGAAAGATCGATTACGACATCAAAGGACGCCTGGTTGGCAATTGGTTCATGGAAGGGACTGTCGATTACGGTGGCGGCGGCTCAAAAGAGCAATCCGGATTTTGCGGCAACCGGCCCTGCCCCTATTGGAACGGCCATCTTGCCATCGCCTACGACCACATCGATCCCCTGCAGATCAGAATCTCCATCGGAGCGGAAACCGGGATCCCCCAGAACGCCTGCTATATTTGCCAAGCCGTCTACGGGGTAAAGAGCAACGGCCCCAACCCCGCCACCATCGACGCCGCCTCCGGTCTGGTCAAATACGACCTGGTGGCCCGTGAATTCATCGACAACACCGGGATCCGCGAACCCACCAGGAATGCCGAAGGCCAAGTCCTTGGCGTGTTCCTAGCTCAGGTAGTGGACGACACAACCATCAAGGTTGAAGTGATCCCAGGACGCGATTCTTCCCAGGTAACCGGTTTCTCCGAAAGCGCCCGCCTTTACCACCGGTAATCCTCTTCAACCAGGCTTCCTGCTAATGAGTTGCGAAGGTATTCCATTTCTTGGTGTCTAGCTCCATGGCGCAAAACGCCTCAAACACGTGGAGCTCAAGTGGGTTCTTTATTTTGATGAATGCAACGTCCATTCCACGAATGTCATCTCGAGCATGTAAAAATGTTGCCGAAAAATCTTTGTTGGCCATGGCTGCACTCCTGGTCGTCTTGTGGGGTTGCCGATCAAACGCGATCCGGTAGGCGAAAGTAGCATCGTAATGGCTGGTTCCTAATACGTGCTGTCTGAGCCTGTGAAATACTGTTCGGGAAATCCCGACGTAGTTGGGAACGCCTCCGTCTAAAAGTACATAGCAGCCCGAGAAATCACTGGGCAAATCGAACTGCGGTAATAGTGTAGCTACGCCGACACCTTTCACGGCAAACTGGGACATCGGTACAGATTGCTTGATGCTTAGGCGAAGTCCGGCCATATATTGGGGGAAATTCTTTTCGGCCAATTCAGCGAAAGTATATTTGCAATTGTCGATAGCCATCTCACATTTCCTTTTTTCTGTCATCGGTTGTACTACTTCGAATTATATTTAAATTCAGCCCAAATTGCTCATGGAGCCAGCTTCGGGAACACAGGCGATCAAACCATCCTCCATGGCATTCTCACTTAAATTCACACCTGACCTCGTCCATACATTTAGAGCCAAGTGTCCAAATTCCCCCACCCAAACTCCGAACGCCGGTGGTATAATCGGCCCACCTGACGCCTGAGGCTGGTCTCAGGCGCATTCCAGCACCCATCTCGTGCCCATCAAAGGAGGCAACATGATCTACAACGCTGAGAAACGAGACATCTCCATCGCTGTCGGCGGCGACGCCATGATCACACGGCGGATGAAGGCTTTCAACGAGCCCAGTTTCCTCAAGTTGATCGAAATCTTGAGGGCGGCCGACGTTTCGGTGGTCAACCTGGAGATGCTGTTCCACGACTACGAAAGCAGTTGGCAATGGAGCGGGGCCACCTACACCAGGTCCGACCCCCGAAACCTGGAAGAACTGAAGTGGATGGGCATCGACGCCGTAACCACCGCCAACAACCACTCTTTCGACTTTTCCGAGGGAGGGTTCCTTACCACGCTGGAGCACTGCAAAGATGTAGACCTGCCCCAAGCCGGCGGCGGCCGCGACATCGATGAGGCCCGTGCCCCGGCGTACGTTGACTCTCCCCGAGGCCGTCTGGCCATCATGTCCGCGACCAGCACCTTCAGCGAGCAGTCCAGGGCAGGCGGCGGCAGGCCGGACTTCCCCGGCCGGCCGGGAGTGAATGCCCTGCGGCACGATCTGGTGCACCATGTGGAACGGGATGTGTTCGATGCCCTGCACAAAGCCAATCAGGAGTTGGGATACGCCGACATCGAGGAAGCCTCCAACGCCTTTGGATTCAGGGGCCACAGCGAAGCAACCGACCACGCCACGGAGATCGAGTTCATGGAGAAGAAATTCATCCTGTCCGAGGAGTTCGGCGTCAAGACCTCGCCCAATCAGGACGACATGACCGGGATGGGCAACTGGATACGGGGCGCCCAAAAGCTGTCGGATTGGATGATTTACGCGACCCATTGCCATGAAAGCGGAACCACCGGCGAGTTCCACGGCACGACCCGGGTGTCGCCACCGGCGTTTTTGGAAGACTTCGCCCGCTGGACCATCGACCAAGGATGCGCCATGTTTGCCGGGCACGGTCCCCACTTTCTGCGGGGCATCGAGATCTACAAGGGCAAGCCCATATTCTACAGCCTGGGCAACTTTATCTTCCAGAACGAGAGCGTGCTCCGGCTTCCGAGCGAGGCCTACCGGCGCTTCGGCCTGGGCTACGACCAGACGCCCGGCGACTACCTGGACACCCGCTCCGGAGGAGGCACCAGAGCCTTCGCCGGCGACCCCATCTTCTGGCAGAGCGTCGTCGCGGTCTGCAACTACGCAAGCGGCAATCTCAAAGAGATCGTCCTACACCCCATCGACATGGGCCACGGGCGTCCCATCGCCCAGCGTGGCCGGCCGGTCATAGCGGATAGCGCCATCGCCCAGCAAACCCTGCGTTGGCTTCAAGACGTCTCCAAGCCCTACGGCACCGAGATCACCATCGAGGGCGACGTGGGGATGATTCGCCTGTAACCACAAACTCCTATCGTAGGGGCGGATTTGAAACCCGCCCCTACGATAGGAGTTTGAGTTAGGAGTAAGCATCTTGTCATTTTTCAGAGCCACAGACACAGGGACGATTCTAATGGGACCCGGCGACGTATACACTATTCTCGCGAGTTCAGAAGAGACCGATGGGGATTACATCGCGTTAGAGGCGTTGGTGCCACCTGATGGAGGCCCGCCCCTTCATATCCACCATGACCAGATCGAGACTTTCTTTATCCTTGAAGGGGAGATGGAGATAACGGTGGGCGGCTAAGTGTATGAGGCCAAGGCCGGCGACTTTGTGCATGTCTCCAAGAACACCCCCCATTGTTTCAAAAATCGATCACGGACCACGACCAAGATGGTCTTTACATTTGTTCCGGCAGGAGACATAGAAGAGTTCTTTAGAGAGTCGTTCAAAGAAACCACGGACCGGCATGCGCCCCTTGAACCGTTAACCGACGCATTCATCCAGCGCATGATTGATTCGGCCAACCGCCATGACATAGAGATTCTGCCGCCTCCGGAAGGCTAATGTGCATTACTGGGCTAATCCGCCTATAATCGGCTTCCCCCGATTGCCGGCGTCAACAAACCAAAAAGTCCCCCTTTCGAAAAGGGGGATTTCCCCCGCCAAATTAATTATCGAGAAGAATCATGCAAGACACCGACCTACTTTACACACCAGTCTGGCAACTTCGAGAACTCTTGGACACCCGCCGCGTCTCCTCAACGGAGTTGACCGAGATGTTCCTGCGCCGTATCGAACAGCTGAATCCCAAGCTCAACGCCTATCTCACGGTCACGGGCGACGAAGCCTTGGCCGCAGCCAAGGCCGCCGACGAAAAGATTGGGCAGGGTCAGGGAAATGGGCCGCTATTGGGTATTCCCATCTCCCTAAAAGACCTGGAGGCCACCAAGGGGATACGCAGCACCATGGGGTCTCTGGCGTACCAGGACACGATACCGGAGATTGACTCAGTGGTGGCCGAGCGCGTCAAAGCCAGTGGGGCCGTACTTCTGGGTAAGACCAACACCCCCGAGTTCGGACTGCAGGGCACCACGGAGAACCGGCTGGGCGACCCGTGCCGAAACCCGTGGAACACTGAGCGCACCGCCGGTGGTTCCAGCGGGGGAGCGGGAGCGGCGGTGGCCGCCGGAATGTGTCCCTTTGCCACCGGCACCGACGGCGGCGGCTCCATCCGAAACCCCAGCAGCTTCAACGGGATCTACGGCATCAAACCTACCTTGGGCCGGGTCCCTCGAGCTGGCGGCCTGGGCCGTCCCGCTCCCAACCTTACGTCCCAGTCGGGGCCCATGGCCCGTAACGTTCGGGATGCCGCGATTCTTCTGAAAGTGCTGGCCGGGCACGACTCCAGAGACCCTGGGTCGATGCGAGATTCGGTGCCCGACTTTCTAGCCGGACTGGATAACGGCGTGCGGGGACTCCGGATAGCCTGGAGCACCGGCATGGGTTATGCCACCATCGACCCGGAGGTTGCTGCCATCACGTCAACGGCAGCCCGTGTCTTCGAAGAACTGGGCTGCACGGTGGACGATCCGGAATTCGCGTTGGATAACCCGATTCCGGCATTCCTGACGATCTTCTATACGGGCAACTACACGTCCTACGGTCATCTGATGGAAGAGTGCCCTGATAAGCTAAGCGACAACGCCCGGTTCTGCTTCGAACACGGCAGCCAAGCAACCGCGGCCGATTACGCCCGTGCGATAAGGTCCGTGGACAAGATGAAGGCTAAGATAGACGACTTGATGGACAACTACGACCTGCTGCTCACGCCAACGATGGCCGTGCCTCCCTTCCCCATCGGCCAGCCCCCGGACAGTATCGATGGCAAGGACGTACCGCCCAGGTCATCTTATTCACCCATGACCCGGCCCTTCAACCTATCGGGACAGCCCGCCGCCAGCGTTCCCTGCGGCTTCTCCAGCGAGGGGCTGCCCATCGGCCTACACATCATCGGCAAGAGGGGAGACGAAGCGACGGTCTTGCGCGCCTCCGCCGCCTTCGAACAAGCCAGACCTTGGGAGCACCACCGGCCGGATATCAGTTGAACTGAAACTAGTCCTCAACCTCAACAATCATCTCTATCTCTACGGCCATCTGGCCGGGCAGCATTGCCATGCCCACCGCTGACCTGGCGTGGCGGCCTGCGTCGCCGTAGATGCTGACCAATAGGTCCGAACCCCCGTTGGCTACCGCTGGGGACTCACGGAAATCGGCTTCGGCGTTCACCATGCAGAGCAGTTTGATCACCCGTTTCATCTTGTCCAAGTCGCCAATCTCGTTCTTGAGCGAAGTGAGCAGGTTCAACATGGTTTGGCGGGCAGCGGCGTAGCCATCGTCGACGGTCAGGTTTCCCCCCAACTTACCCGTGTGGGAAAATCCCCCTTCGGGCAATGACGGCCCGTGCCCCGACAAGTAAACGAGGTTGCCGGTGCGCACCGCCGACACGAAGTTTCCCGCCATCGTGGTCCTGGGCGGAGGTAGCTGGTATCCCAAGTCGTTTAGCTTCTTTTCTACTTCCGGCATGATTTTTCTCCTATTCGGAATTTTGCGGCGTAATCCCACCCCGTTCAACCAGCACATTGTACCCTTGCTCGCCGGGAAAACAACCGGATCCTTAGCCCCTCCGGTGGGCGGCACGGTGGTATTATGCTGCTGACAATCGCCTGCTAGGAGCAAAGACAACATGACCACCATCATCAAGAACGCGACCATCGTGACCGGGAACAACGGCAGGACCGTGCTTTACGATTCCGCCATCGCCATCGACGGCGACAGAATCGTGGCGATCGGTCCTACACCGGAGGTAACGGCGGCCCATCCCGCCGCCGAGCAGATAGAAGGCTCGGGGAAGGCGGTCTTCCCAGGATTGGTCAACTGCCACACCCACCTCCTGGCCACCAACGACCGGGGTATCTTGGAAGATCTTGGGTTCCCAACCACACTGAAATTTCCGGCATCGGCCCGGTCCATGTTGTCCCAAGAGGAGCGTCAGGTGATGGCGACGTTGGGCGTGCTGGAAGCCATCCGCAGCGGGACCACCTGTTTGCTGGAGGTCCAAGCTGAAGTCGCGGACTATGCGGAGCACCTGGAAAAAACGGGGATGCGGATGGTGTTGGCGGACAGCGTGAACGACGTGGATGAGTCAGCCGGGCCGTCAGGCTCATCGTCGGCCCGCATGGACCAGGGCCTGCAAAGATGCGCCGACCTGATCGATGGCTGGCACGGGAAAGGCGATGGCCGAATCTCTTGTTTCGTCGCCCCCCATGCGCCCGAGACGGTGTCGCCGGACCTGCTTCGACGGAGCCGGGAGATGGCGGAGAGCTACGACGTAGGCTATACCATTCACCTCTCCCAGAGCCCCAACGAGATCGAGTCGGTGATGCGGGCCAGGGGAGTTCCTCCGACCCACTATCTCTTCGCCAACGACTTCCTCGGTCCACGGTTGGTGCTGGCCCACTGCCGCTACGTGAATTCAGCGGAGGTGGCCTTGTTGGGTCAAGCGGGGTGTGGCGTGTCCAACAACGCCGCCATCGCCGCTCGGCGGGGGGCGGCCGCGCCGGTCAAGGAGCTTCTGGCGGCGGGATGCGGCATGGGCATGGGCACGGACAACATGGCCGAGGACATGGTGGAGGTTATGCGAGCCGGCCTGTTCCTGGAACGGGTTCGCCGCAACGACCAGATGGACCCCCAGCCCGAGGAGGTGCTGGAGTGGGCCAGCCGTGGCGGGGCCCAGATCTTAGGGTTGGGTCAGGAGACGGGCAGCCTGGAGGTAGGGAAGAAGGCCGACCTATTCATGATCAACATGATGCGTCCTCACCTAGTGCCCACGCTGCGTATAGTCTCAGGCTTCGTCCACAACGGCCAAGCATCCGACGTTCAGTCGGTCATGGTTGACGGGCACTGGCTGATGCGTGACGGTAAGGTGTTGACCATCGACGAAGACGACATCGTCCAGCGGGCGGAGCAAGTAGGCCACGACGTGTGGCGGCGGCTCCTGAAGCAATACCCTAACGTGCCCTTTCCGGTCTCGCTGCCTCCGGAGCCGAATTTATCCTAATCGATTGATATCGCGGCCTCGGGGCCATATCGATTTTCTCGCGGTTCACTGCCTGTCGCATAAAACACGATTAAAGCTATCGCGCCGAGAATTGGAATCAGCCCCATCAGCAGCCACCACGCGCTGCGGCCGGTGTCGTGCAGTCTGCGAATCGCTACACCAATAGCCGGGAGTAAGATTCAGAGAGTGTAGAGCCCTCCAATTATACCGGGACTGCCCGCGGCACCCTCGACGACATTAATCACTATCGACACGACAAAGTTGATGAGAATGAACATCCAAAATTCTTGGCGCCCCGCTCGTCCGCTAAATACGGCGTACTTCTTGAGAGCTGCTAGATACCAACCCATACTTTTCCCCTTAAATCAAGAGTTGCCCAAATTTAGAATAAACGAAGCCATAGTGTCAATTATGGCCGGCAACCGGTTAAGAACAAATTAATCTCCGACGATTAACTTCGTCTAATCGAATCTGATATCACCGAGGCGTACAGATATCTGCCACGTCATTCAGCCAATCGAGTAAGATGTGACAGATGTCCGCCAATCCTAGGTGTTTAGTTAGACAGGAGCGTACGAATGAAAATCACCAGTGTGGAATGCCTGATACTGGACCGAGTCAATCCCTTCGTCAGGGTATATACCGACGAGGGGATCACCGGAATCGGCGAGTGTTTCCGCCGCCAGCCTCAGGTTATTAAGACGTTGATCGAGTACACGTTGGGCCCGGCGCTGGTTGCTAAAGACCCATTGGACAACGAGCTCCGTTGGCGGGACATGTACCGCGCTGGCTCAGCATCAGACATGGGAGGCGCAATCTACTGCGCCATCGCTGGTCTGGACATCGCCCTATGGGACATCAAGGGTAAAGCCCTGGGGATGCCAATCCACAAGCTGTTGGGCGGCAAACTTAAAGATAAAATCAGGATGTACGCCAGCTCCCTACGCCGGGATATGTCTCCCAGCGAAGAGGCCCGGCGCGCCGCGTCCTTCGTGGAGCAGGGCTATACGGCGTACAAATTGCACAGCGCGGTGCCGGGGGAGATGGACGACCCCGCCGACCAGACCATCGAAACGGTGCGGGCGGTCCGGGCCGCGGTTGGCGACGACATCGAGATACTGGTGGACGTCAACGGAGCTTTTACCACCCACCATGCTCTGGAGATCGGCAAGGCCCTGGAGGACTTGGGGGTCTTCCACTTCGAGGAGCCCAGGCCCCACTACGACCTGCCGGGACTGGCCACGATAGCCGACACACTGGACATACCCATCGCCTCGGGAGAGATGATTTACACCCACTGGCAGTACCGGGACCTGATCTTGCAGGGCCGTGTGGACATCCTGCAGCCCGACATCGTGAAGGTGCCTGGGTTCACCGAGTTCCAGAAGATCGCCGCCCTGGCGTCGGCTTTCAGCAAACCCATCACCGTACACAACACCCAACCCACCATCAGCACCGTGGCCCACCTGCACGTCTGCGCCGCCTACGCCAACATCCCCTACGCCCAGGAATACAACATCGAGCCTCTAAGCATCCGAGACGAGTGGCCCATCTTGAAAGAACCGTTGCAAGTCATAGACGGCTACCTTCAGGTACCCGACGGCCCCGGCCTAGGCGCGGAGTTTGACGAGGCGGTGGTGAAGAGGCTGGCCGCCGCCTGAGGGCGTCCAGATTAACTAACGTTGATTTACCGAGATGGAACCAAATCCCCCCTTGCCCCGTTTATTAAAGGGCAAGAGGGGATTTCCACATGGCACAGTCGCTAGACCAATACCCCGAACCCGGATACCGTGCATAGCTCGATACGGTTGCCGTCGGGGTCGTTGAGGTAGCAGGCCCTCTGGCCGTCGTTCCGGGTCTGAATCTCGGTAACATCCACGCCCGCTCCCATGACCGCGTCGCGGGCCGCGTCGAGATCATCGACCTCAAACGCTGTGTGGTGGGACGGCGCCGATGGAGCGTCTGCGTTTTCGATGATGTGTACCATCGCCCCGCTGGGCAGTTGGAGCCAGTACAGATGGTCGCTGTTCACCATCTTGGGGATCTGCTTCAACCCAAGTATCTCCTGGTACCACTTCAACGCAGCGTCTTTATCTTTTACGTTGTATGTTATGTGGTTGATATTCTTAAGCCTAACTTTGTCATCGCCCAATACTGACATTACTCTCTCCTGTCATCACCGCTTCCGGTGGAGTCGCCCCATAATACCAGGCTTCCTACCCATTAGTCTAAGAGAATCGGCCTCTAGTACCTAGTCATCCCTAAAATAAAAAATGTCATTCCGAACCGCCGAAGGCGTGCGAGGAACCTCAGGTTGGCTGGTCGAGCGCGCATGAGATTCCTCTCCTTCCACCGAAGGATCGGAATGACATTGATCCAGAAAAGGCTGCTGAATACTAGCTGATCATGTCGGCGATCCGCTCCCCAATCATCAAGACCGTGGGGTTAATGGGCGCGCGCACCAAGTCGGGCATGATCGACGCGTCGACGATACGCAGACCTTCCATACCGTGAACCTTTCCGAATTGGCTGGTAACTGCCATGGAGTCGGTGACCGGTCCCATCTTGCAGGTACAGGAGATGTGGGAATAGGTGTGGGCCTCCCGCATCATCCACCGGTCCAAGGCATCGTCCGACGCCAGGTCGGTATCCGTTGGCTCCATCCGCTCACCGATCACGTCCGCCAGCCGCGGGTTTTCGGCCAATGTGAGGCACAGCCTGACCGCCTCCCGCATTCTTTCACGGTCAAAGGGTTCGGCGAGGTAGTTGTAGTTGAGGTAGGGCTGAATGGTGGGGTCGGTGGACATGAGCGTGAGTTCCCCTGAACTTACCGGCAGGAGCAGCCCCACCATCATCTCGACCCGCCGATCGGACAAGTCGCTGCCGTCTCTGGAAGCCGCATGCTCCGACGGCTTTAGCCTGGGGGTAACGAATGCCCCCATGCTGATACCCAGGTCGCTTCGCAGATGGGACCCAGTGGCGGTGAAGCGAAAGGCCACCCCGCCCCGGGCCGGTCGTTCTTCCACGGGACACCCTTCCTTGACCCGCCAGGTCACGTACAGTTTGGGATGGTCTCTAAGGTTTTGGCCTACGCCGGGCAGGTCCAAGACTACCGGGATCCCCAGGCTGGCCAGGTGCTCCGCCGGACCAACTCCCGACAACATCAGAAGCTGGGGAGAGCCGACGGCCCCGGCGCTAAGAATGACCTGGTCTCCTTCCACGGTAAAGGTATCGTCGCCGCTCTCTACCTCAACGCCCGTGACCCGCTGCCCGTCAAACAGAAGCCGCCGGGCGGCGCAGTTAGCCCGAATGGTGAGGTTCAGCCGATGCCGTCCTTGGCTCAGGTACCCTAGGGAGGTGCTGAAGCGGACACGGTTGTGGTTGTTGGTGATAGACGGTCCGACCCCCTCGGAACCCGGTTCGTTAAGATCCTGGGTTTCCGGATACCCGGCGTCCACGCAGGCGTCGTAGAAGGCCGTCTGGGTGCTGTGCCACTGGCTGCGGTCCGAATGGTGCACGAATATGGGACCGTCGCTGCCGTGGTGTTCGTCGTGGCGGTCAACGTCGGTTTCCAGGCGGCGGAAGTAGGGGAGCACTTGGTCGAAGCCCCACTCATCGTTGCCCATGTCCGACCAGGCTTGGAAATCATCAGGGATACCCCGGTAGAACCCCGAGGAGTTTATAGCGCTGGAGCCGCCGGTGATTTTGCCCCGGGGCACGGCCATCTCCGGCGCAAGGCCGGTTGCCCTGGCCACATACTGCCAACTGTGAATGCTGGACGCCAACGCCACCGGATGGCCACCAGGGGTACGCATCGGAGGGATCCCGATGCCGGTATCGTAACCGTACTTAACGTCGTCGGGCAGATGTTCGAAGTCGGGATAGTCAGGCCCCGCTTCCAAGAGCAAAACGGACCGCTGGGAATCTTCCGAGAGCCGGCTCGCCAGAATTGCTCCGGCGGACCCGGCGCCGATGATGATTACGTCGTATTTCATGCTTGGTCCTCCTGGTTTGGAACCGCGGGCTTTATCCCGTCTTACCCACCGTGATAGCTTTCCGGGCAGATATCGGAGCCGATCGGCGATCGAACCGTGACCTGAATCTAGCATCGGTTCCTAGTGGGTTTGGGCAACCGATTCGCACCTCCATCCTGACTCTCCCTGGTGAAGGAAGAGAGTTGGCGTGAAGGGGAGTTGTACTTATCACCTTTAATCCATGGATCAAGACCCACTGGCGGTAAGGTTGAGCACTTCGGCGCCGAAAGATTCCCATGAACCGGTCTGTTGGGCCTTGATCCCGCTAATCTCGAAGGTAATGATTTTACCGGCAAAGCTCTTCTTCCCGTATTGGAACACCGAAACTACATACTGTCCATCAGCCACAACCGCGGTCGCCACCGGCTCTGAGAAGTCCGCTACCCAGGCGGTAACCACTGTTCCATCCGGGACAAGGTATCCGTTTAGAGTTGCGGTGCCGGTGAACAGGCTGAGGGCCAGCCCCGCTTCCCGCGCTGGCAACGGTGCCGGCTGGGGTACCGGCGTGGCTGTGGGTGCCGGCGTCGCCGTCGGCACCGGAGCGGCAACCGTGATGCTGATCGATACGGCCGCCTCAGCCTGTCGGCTGTCCGTGACCGTCAGCGTGACGATGTGACTGCCCGCACTCAGAGATGCACTGAACGATTGCCGGGTTCCGATCTGGCCGTCAAAGTCCGAGGTCCACACCAGGGAAGCTCCAGTGAGAGAACCCTCTTCTGGGTCGGTGCCGGTTCCGGTGAAGGCGATGTTGACGCCCGTCTCGAAGGATTGACCGGCTACGGGGCTCGTGATCGACGCCTCAGGCGGCAGGTTAAGCGCTTCAACGGTGATGATAGCAGTTCCGACGCCTGAGGCCCCTTGGCTATCTGTGGCCGTCAAGGAGATGGTGTGTTGCCCCGCGCTGAGAGACGTGGTGATGGATTCTCCGGTACCCAATTGACCATCAACGTCGGACGTCCAAATTAATGCGCCACCCGTAAGAGTACCATCTTCGGGATCATTGGCAGAACCGTTGAAGACGATGTTTTCCGTAGTCAAGAATGTTTCCTCACTTGACTCGGTGGAGATGGATGCCGTTGGCGGCGCGTTGGGGAGGGTTACGGTGATAGCGACAGTGGCGCTTCCCGCAGCCTGCTGGCTGTCCGTGACGGTCAATGCAATGTTGTGTACCCCCCGCGCTTAGAGAAACAACGCTGAACGACTCACCAGTCCCTATCTGGCCATCCAGGTGAGATGTCCAAATCAACGAACCATTCGTTAGGGGGCCGTCCTCAGGGTCGTTGGCAGACCTGCTGAATGCGATGCTGTCGCCGACCTGGAAGATCCCGTCCTGCGCCGGTACGTTGATCAATGCTGTGGGTGCTGCTTCCACGGTGATGTTGACGAACTCACTGACCGTTCCTCCTCCACTATCAGTAACATCAAAGGAGATAACGTGGCTACACGCGCTGAGAGAAGCGGTGATAGATTCACCGGCGCCATGGTCGCCATCCAGATTAGACACCCATACCAAAGAAGTCCCGGTAAGGATATTATCCTCGTGATCAAGGCCCGTGCCGGTTAACGAGATTACGTCGGAAGTCAGGAACGTGCCGCCTTCCGCCGGGCTAGTGATGGTTGCCGCCGGTGGAAAGTTACCGGCTTGTTCGACGAGAATGGTTAGGTTAGCAGTGAACGCGTTCCAACCTTGGCTGTCTAGAGCGTCAAGTCTGATTCTCTGGGTACCCGGGCTCAACGAAACGGTGATGGTCTCGCCGGTTCCAAGATCGCCGTCCGTCTGCGAAGACGACACCAAGGAGCCGCCCGGGAGGATGCCATCTTCAAGATCGTGACTCGAACCTGTGAAGGTGATGCTGTCAGACGTAAGGAAAACGGCATCCGCTGCCGGGCTTTCGATCGTTAACTCAGGCCTTTTATTGCATTGGAACACGGTGCTAGGATTCTCGGGTATGGTTCCGAGCGTAACATTGATCGAAGCTGAACCAATCAACCCTGCGCTGTTCGCGGCGGTCAGGGTGATGATGTCGATCCCACAGCCCATACCTTTGGTGATGGTTTCACCGCTACCGATAACGCCGGATCGTTCCGAGATCCAGACTAAAGAGTCGCCGGTGAGAGGGCCGTCCACCCCGTCCATGGCTGTGCCGCTAAATGTGACGGTTCCTGTCGGGATCTGGTCACCCTCTGCGTGACTGGCTCTGAACACCGCTGGCGGATCGCCCGCCGCAATGGCTGGATCTATAACGAAGATCGCGGTACGTGTAATGTCTCGGCTTGGCATAGCGAATATGACGACCGCCGTTTCCAAATTGGTCTGTTCCCAATGGGAAAATATGAAACCTGGGTTCGGCACTGCTTCAATCCTAACCTCGTTGCCCTGGTTGATCTCCTGGTCAGAGGGGGTTTGAGGCCTTGGCCCGTCGTCTGGATCGTGGAGGACGATACCGCCGTGGACGGGGTCCGCCTCCGTCGTAAGTATTTTCCCGCAGTCTTCGGCAGCCAGCGTCAGCAAAATCACGGACGCGACTATGATGTATCTAAAAACCTTGGAGAAAGGATTTTTTGTCAGCATGATCCTCGTTCATTCAACCAATCTTAGGACAATCAGCGTAAAGCAACCCCCAGCTTATAGGCGGCTACGCAACACAGTCAATGTGATTCGGCGTTTTTATCTAGGCAAGCTGCCTATTCCGGAAAAACTCCATTTAAACCTGACGCGCTTACCCGGCAGAACCTGGGCGATGCGCTATCATCCGGCGATAAGGTTCAGCAAATCAGCCCCAAAGGATTCCCACGTCCCAGTCTCCTGGGCATCTGCCTCCCCTATCTTGAAGGTTATCGTTCTGCCGGCAAAGCTGCTCTTTCCATACTGGAACATCGAGACTTTGTACTGCCCGTCCGCAACCACCGCCGTCGCCACCGGTTCCGAGAACTCAGCTACCCAAGCTGTAACGAAGGTGCCGTCTGTAGCGGAGGCTCCGCCCAGTGTGGCAGAACCAAAGAACAGATGGGGGACCGATCCCGCCGCCCGCTCCGGCAGTGGTACCGGCTAAGGAACCGGCGTGGCGGCCGGCTCCGGTGTCGCGGTTGGCTCTGGGGCAACCACCGTAATGGTGACCGACGAGGTTCCAGCGCCCTCTCGGCTATCGGTGACTGTCAGGATGATTATGTGAGTGCCTTCACTCAGCGAAACGTTAAAGGCCTCTCCAGTGCCGACCTCGCCATCAATGTCCGAGGTCCACACCAATGAAGCCCCTTTCAGTGAACCTTCCTCTGTGTCGTTGCCTATACCGTAGAAGGCGATGTCGCCGTCCGTCCGGAAGGTCTCTCCGAAAACCGGGCTCTCGATACTGGCCGTCGGCGGCACGTTTGGCGGCAGAGCCACGATGATGCTAATGGTTACAGTTCCGACGCCTCCTTGGCTGTCAGTGGCAATAAGAGCGATGGCGTGGCGGCCCAGGCTGATATTGGCGTTGATAGTCCCTCCGGTCCCGAGCAGGCCGGCCACGTCGGAAGCCCATACTAGGGATGCCCCGGTAAGGGCGCCGTCCTCAAGGTCATCGGCCGAACCACTGAAGGCGATACTGTCGCCGGGCAGGAATGTGTCTCCGTCTGCCGGGCTAGTGATTGCCACCGTGGGCGGCGCATGCACTCTGACTATGGTAAGTCCGATCCCCTCTGCCTGTTGGCTGTCCGTGGCCGTAAGCGTAATGTTGTGGACTCCCGGACTGAGAGAGGCGCTGATAGATTCCCCGATACCGATCTGACCGTCCAGATCAGACTCCCACACTATCGATTCCCTAGGCAGTACGCCATCTTCGGGATCGTTGGCCACTCCGTTGAAATCGATGCTGTCGGCGGTTAGGAAGGTTAAGGCCGATTCCCCGAACAGCGGACTGAGAATGGCCGCTATAGGTGGCTCGTTCACCAGCATCTCCACGACGATGTCGTTCATCACGGTCAATTTTTTCTGCTGGCGGTCGGAGATCGTCAGGCTGATGCGGTGGTTGCCTTCGCTTAGAGTGGCGTCCAGTGACTCTCCGGTTCCAATCTCACCGTCGATGTCCGATGCCCAAACCAATGAAGCTCCGGTAAGCGTTCCGTCCTCTTGGTCGTGGCCCGCGCCGGTGAAATGAATCGTATCCGTGGTCAAGTATTCGTCGCCGCTTGTCGGGCTGGTCATGCCTCCCGCGGATGCACCGTTATCCGGAGCGGCGACGGCGACGATGGCGATGACGGCGTCGGCTCCCTCAACTTGTCGGCTGTCCGTTACAGTTAAGGTAATAGTGTGGTGCCCGGTACTGAGGACGGTGGTGAAGGACTCTCCGGTCCCTATTTGACCATCTATGTTCGAAACCCAAACGAATGACCCCCCAGTGAGATTCCCATCTTCAGGATCGACAGCCGTCCCGCTGAACAGAATGCGTTCGGCGTTCTCAAACTGTGTCGCATCATTCCTTGTCGGGCTAACAATTGTCACCTTGGGCGGCTGAGAGACCGCCGAGTTTGGATCGAAGGGTATGAACACGGCGGTCCGGGTTCGGTCACCATCGGGCATCCTGAATCTGACGATCGGGGATTCGTTACCGGTGGGTTCCCAATGCGAAAAAACGAACCCCTCGTTGGGAACGGCCGTCAAGGCCACCGGGAACTCATGGGGAATACTTGATGAGTTGGGGTCCCTCCGAACGATTCCACCCTCAGGAGGCTCCGATGGCGTGCTCAAGCTATATTCGCAGTGGCCGGCCGTCAGGAGTAGAAGCACCGACGCCACAAAGATGTATTTGAACAATCGCAAGTAGGGCTTTTCTGCCAGCATGATCCTCATTTTGATTCAACAGAAACCAATGGGGCCGTGAGTTTGGAGAAGTCGCGGCGAAAGCTTATTTGCTTCCGGAACCTATCGTCAATGGAGCAGAGAAGAGATTACTGGTGTATCTGCGCTATCCGGAGAGCTGGCCAAACGCACCCAGTCATGGGCTTCTAGGAATCTTCGGCGTGTTCCAGACGCTCTCGGAGATTCTCACCGAACAGCTGGGCCATTTCCCCCGCTTTCCGCTTCACCAGCGGGTAGCCCATGGCCCCCAGCTTTCCCAATAGAGTGAATTCGATGTTAAACGACAACTCAGTCTTCCCATCATCCAAGGGAGCCATTTCCACTACGGCCGAAGGGACCTTCAACAACCCTCCGCCGGCCTCGGCGCCTTGACCGGTGGCCCGGATCAGCTTCAAGTCGACCACTTCGATTATGGTCATGCGCAGATCGAATCTAGCTCGAAAGGGGCCGATGCGCTGGGCGATCCGGACCGAAAAGTTATCGTCGTCGATCACGTCGAGCGCCTGGAAGCCAGGAATGGCCGGGGCGATACTGTGGGGGTCTCTCAGCAAGGACCACACCCGGTCTGCGGGCGCGTCCACGGTAAGGCTGTGGGAAAAGTCCATGAGCTAAGCCTAGTCCTGCCCTCGGGCTCTTCGTAATGCCCGCCAAACCCGTTCCGGCGTCAGCGGCAGTTCCTTGATACGAACACCGGTGGCGCGGAAGATGGCATTGGCCACCGCCGGACCTGCCGCGACGATTCCTCCCTCACCCAATCCTTTGGACCCAAATGGTCCGGGACCGTCCCCGTTCTCGATGAGGATGGTTTCCAGCTTATCGGGAAGCTCGGCGAAGGTCGGCACTTTGTAATCGATCAGGTTCGGGTTGAGGAGCTGGCCGTCCTCGTAAAGCATCTCCTCGAACAGCGTGTGGCCCAGTCCCTGCATGGCCGCGCCTTCGTCCTGCCCTTCGCACTGCTGAGGATTGATCGCTTTACCCACGTCGGCCACCGAGACGTAGTGGGGTATCCGGATGGCCCCGGTCTCCACGTCCAGTTCCACTTCAGCGGCGGAGATACCCACCTCCCAAAACACGGGAGACTGGCTCAACCTGCCGCCGTGGCTTCGCGGCGTTACGTAGCCACGGCCCATAAGCTCCCCGGCCACTCCGCCGAACTCTTCCTGAATAAGCTGACTGAAAGAGATCGATTCTCCACGGCATAGGACTTGACCCTCCTCGATCGACAGTTCATCGACGGGGCATTCGAAATGCAGGGCCGCCAACTCCAACAGTTGGTCCTTCACTTCGATGGCTCCGTCTTGGACCGCCAAACCCATGAGGGTGGTGGAGCGGCTGGACCCGGTAGACCGGTCGTAGGGCACTATGGACGTGTCCGAGGATATGACGTCCACGCTTTCCATGGGCACCGTCAACTCTTCGGAAGCCACCTGCGCCATGGCGGAGCGAGAGCCTTGGCCCAGTTCAGTAGTGCCAACCAACACGGTGAGGGTGCCGTCAACGTGCATGCGCACCAGGGCCGTTGAGGTGGGACTCGATCCGACGCCGGAAAGGTTACAGCCCAGGCCCTTGCCGGTGACTAATCCTGTGCCGTCGTTCTCCGTTGCCCCCGGTTCCTCTTTGCCGCTCCATCCCACGGCTTGGGCCGCTAACCGGAGCCCCGCAGCCGGGTCGCCTTCCAGAGGCCGCCTTCCTTTACGCACCTCTTCTCCCCGGGCCACCATGTTTTTAAGGCGAATCTCCAGAGGGTCAAGCCCCAGTTCCGCAGCGATTATGTCAACTTGGGACTCGCTGGCCCACGCCGCCTGGGGCGCGCCGATGGACCGGAAAGACCCGGCAGGGGTGGAGTTGGTGTAAACAGCGGACGATGATACTTTCAGGCTGGGCCAACGATAGGGACCGGCTATCCTTTCCCCAGCCCGTCCCGCCACCAAAGGCCCGTTGTCGGCATAGGCGCCGGTGTCCAGATAGATCAGGCACTCCCTAGCCACGAAGGTCCCGTCCAGCTTGACTCCCGTTTTGACGGTCAAGCGGGCGGCATGGCGGCGCACCGTCTTGAACGCCTCTTCCACCGATAGGGCCAGACGCACCGGCCGGCCCACCACCTTGCTCAATGCCGCGGCCAATGGCTCCATCTTGGTGTATGACTTGCTGCCGAAGCCTCCGCCCAGGTAGGGCACGATGATCCTGACTTGGTGCAGTGAGAAGCCGAACATGCGGGCCAGGTCACTCCGCACCAAAAAGGGGTGCTGGGCCGTGGACCACACAGTTATGCCCTGATTGGTGTAGTGGCCGATGGACGTATGCGGCTCCAAGGCGTAGTGGTAGACCATGGGGAAGGTAAAGGTATCTTCGAACACCCGGTCCGACTGCGCAAACCCTTCCTCAACGTCGCCCCAGTCGTAATGGTGCTCGGCGCAAAGGTTAGTCTCATGAAGGGCGGCCGAGCCGGAGACCAGGGCCTCTCCTGTATCGGAGACCAGGGGCAACTCTTCGTACTCGACCCGGATCATCTCCAGGGCCTCTTGGGCCGTTGCCAGGTCCCTGGCGGCCACGGCGGCAACCGGTTCTCCCTGGTACCGCACCTTGTCCATGGCCACGATGGGCCGGTCCCGCACCACCGAGCCAAAGTAAGGGTCGATACCACCCAAATGATCCCGGGTAAGCACCCCCAAGACCCCCGGCAACCGCTCGGCTTCGGTAGAGTCGATGCTCAGGACGCGGGCGTGGGGCCAGGGACTGCGCAGTATAAGCCCGTGGACCATGCCCGGTATCTCCAGGTCGCCCACATAAGCGGCCCGCCCGGTCACTTTGTCCAAAGCGTCAATTCTGGGGACTGGTTTGCCTACGGTGTTCATGGTTGCTCACGCTCCGCCAAATCTGGCAGCATTCGACTCCGCGGGTACGCATTGTATTGAATGTATATATTTGCAAATCATATCTGGTCGATCAAGAAGACAGGGAGTGGAGCTCAACGGAGAATCGTCCAAATCAAAAACCTGTATATCGATAACCACGTCCGTCGAGCCTGTTACCCATACCATGGACTGCGGCTCAGATTGGCTTCTGGAATTGATCGCATTCAGGTCTTACAGGCATCTTTTCGAGGAGCCTTGCCTCTCGAATCTCCTGAGCGATTCTTTTCGCCTCCATGGATTCACGTAGCCCAAACAGAGCAGTTACGAGTGCCGTTAGAGTAAGCACAAACGAGAAAAATTGTCCACCAAAGGCGTCGTTCTCGAGGTTTCCAACGATAAAAAACCCCTAAGCTCCCCACGAGAAGTCCCACTGACAAGATGAGAGACTTGAGTTTGTCCATTTGGGCGTGCATCTGTTCTTTTAGACTGTCTATGAGGAGTTCAATTCGCTCCGCTCTTTGTTTCCGGCGTACGTCTGTCCTTGTCGCCCACCTATGCGAAACCGATGACAGAAGCAGATCTATTCGCGCCTTAAGGTTTGCGCCAACAAGACTTCCGAGAATCCCAACAACGATTCCAACAATAGCGACACCCTGCCATGCACCGAGAAAACTATCCATAAAAACGTGCTCTATTCCTCAAAGCTAACTTCCAGATGTTGCCATTGTCCAGACACTGACTGCCCTCATTGCACCAAAGCCGCTCCCTCTATCGCCTCAACAATCTTTTTATACCCGGTGCAGCGGCAGATGTTCCCTTTCATGTAGGCTCGGATCTCCTCTTCGTTGGGGTGGGGGTTTTGGTCTAGAAGGGACTTGGCCGCTAGGATCATGCCGGGGGTGCAGAAGCCGCACTGGAAGGCGGCGTTGTCGATGAAGGATTGTTGTAGTGGGTGAAGCTCCCCGTCTTGGGCCAAGCCTTCGATGGTGGTGACTTCGTCGTTCCTGGCTTCAAAGGCTAGGAAGGTGCAGGAGCTTACGGCCCGGCCGTTGACCAGCACGGTGCAGGCCCCGCAGACCTGCATGTCGCAGGACCGTTTGGCGCCTTTCAGTCCCAACCAGTCGCGTAGGAAGTCCAGCAGGGTCAGCTCCGGTGGTACGTTGTCGGTTACGGTACGTCCGTTGACCGTCAGGTTGACCGGGATGCGTTCTATATCTGGGCGCTGGGTTTCATTTATTGCCACTGTGGTTTCTCCAATATCGGGACGAAATCCCCCAACCCCCTTTATGAAAGGGGGCTTTGGACGGTTGGTTAACGAGTATTGATGGCCTCGGCGAAGGCCCGTTTTAGGAAGACTCCAACCATGTGCTCTTTGTACTCCCCTGAGCCGTGTATGTCGTCCATCGCGTCGGATGCCCGGCCAGCAATACGGCCTGCTTCATTCATAGTTGATGACTCTCCGCCGTTGGACCTTGGTAGCAGCTCGGCAACTGTCTTTCCCACCAACAACTGTTCAGCCTCGGCAACCCGCACCGCTTTGGGGCCTGCCGATCCCACGGCAACGCGGACCTCGGCGACGACTGCCCCTTCGATTTGTTCGCCAGTGGACGTCTTTGGTTCCAGACGCACCGAGACTCCCACTCCCAGCGTGGGCCGCGCGTGATAGCCGAACTTGAGGTAAGCGCCCGTCATTCCCTGTGGGAACTGGGGGACCAGTATCCTAGTGAGGATCTCGTCGTCTTCCAGGCAGGTCTCGAACGGGCCCAGGGTTAGCTCCGCCAGGGGAATCGTTCTTTGACCTCCAGAGCCTTGGATCTCCACCTGAGTATCGAAGAGAAGAAGAAAGGCCCCAGGGTCGGAGTGTGGCTCGGAAAAGCAGAGGTTGCCGCCGATGGTGCCCACGTTGCGGACTCGAACGTTGGCCACGTTTCCTTCCGCCTCGGCGATCATGGGGAAATGAGACTGTATATGAGGTGAGTGCTCCAGGGCGGTGTGGGTGACTGTTGCCCCGATGGACAGCATCCCAGACGCCTGGTCGTAGCCGACCTCATCCAGGCCGGGGATGGTTTTGATGTTGACTAAGTGGTTGTAGCGGAGCAGGCCCTCCTTCATCGCCAACAGGAGTTCCGTACCGCCGCAGTAGACCTTGGCTTCCTCCCCAAATTGGCCCAGGAGGGAAACGGCGTCATCCACCGATGTTGGCTCGTGAAGCTTGAAGGGCCGCAACATTTCTTCTTCTCTCAGTACCGGAGCTGTCGATCGACCGCGCCGCTGAATCTTGAGTTTACCTTGGGTACGCAGGCTAGGTCTGAAGAGAATCCATCATACAGTTGAGCCGACAAGGTGACAAGAATCGAGCTGTGCGGCATTGAGGCGACGATTCCCGTCTCCAACCGGCCGAGGCCGTTGGTTAAGCACGGTGAGTCGTTGACACAGACTCAGCGATACCATATTATCGGGTCAGTTATAGCCTAGGCTCATTATCGCCTGTTGGCGATAATATTATCGCTTGATTTACGAATCCGGAATCCAAAAGGAGGCAGTTGGATGACAAATAAAGAAGATGTAGCCCTAATGGCCCACCTAATGCGCCGGGCCGGTTTCGGTGCGACGCCAGAAGAGCTGGACCGGTACGTGGCGATGGGATATGAAGCCACCGTTGACGAACTGGTCAATCCCCCCGACGACATCCCCAGCGGCAAGACGGCGCTGTTGTTGCGCTACCTGCCAGGCGCGTTGCTGCCCGGCGGCACTCCGACTCCGGGTCAGTACAACTGGATGTACCACATGATTACCACACAGCGGCCCTTGGTTGAGAAGACGGCCTTGTTCTGGCACCACGTCTTCGCCACCGGCAACGCGAAAGTGGACAACTGCGACCAGATGCTGGAGCAGTTGGTCATGTTCCGCAAGTTCGGCATGGGCAGCTACCGGGAGATGCTGGTAGAGCTGTCCAAGAACCCGGCCATGCTCTTCTGGCTGGACAACAACGAGAACCACCGCGACGCCGTGAACGAGAACTGGGGGCGGGAATTGCTGGAGTTATTCTCCATGGGCGTCAGCAACTATACCGAGGTTGACGTTCGGGAAGCCTCGCGGGCCTTCACCGGCTGGACCATCGCTCCCAAGCTGCCCCGCCAGCCCTTTGGACGCTTTCCCTGGAGGTTCGACTACCGGGGCGAAGACCACGACACCGGTGAAAAGACCTTCTTGGGCCACACCGGCAACTTCGACGGTGAGGATATCATCGACATCATCGTGAAGGAACCGGCCACGGCTCGGTTCATCTGCCGCCACCTGTACAACTTCTTCGTTGCCGACGAGGTTCAGGTCCCCGCTTGGACGATCGAGGATGCACGGGACGAGGACGCTCTGGAAGTGATGATCAACGCCTTCGAGGAGTCGGGCTACGAGATCAAAGCGGTGCTACGCACCATGTTCAACTCCGACTTCTTCAAGAACGCCCGGTACTCCAAGATCAAGAGTCCTGCCGAAGTCGTCGCCGGGACGTTGAAATTGGTGGGTTCTTTCCAGACCCCCGAGCCTACTCTTCCCGACGTTGGTCCCGAGTCCGGATACATGGGACAAGCCCTACTGAACCCGCCCAGCGTTGAAGGCTGGTACACCGGCACCGAGTGGATCAACAGCGGTTCGCTGCTGGCTCGGATCAACTTCGTGGCCGACCGGGTGGCCAACACCAGCCTGCCCGGCGTGAAAAGAATCATCAACGACATCAAGACGGCCGGCGTCAATACCCCTGAGGAACTCGTGGATGCGTCGCTCGAGCACATGGGCTTCCTAGAAGTTGGCGAAGAGACCAAGGCACAACTGCTGGACCACGCCAAGTCCCAGGGCAACATGAACTGGAGCGACGAAAGCGCCTCAGGTACCCGGGTAGGCGAGATGCTGGCCCTGGTCGGCGCCACCAC
>ENA-ORDI01000026-ORDI01000026.1-marine-metagenome-genome-assembly--contig:-NODE-26-length-88731-cov-4.437453_pt1 | contig 88731 bp, 91 predicted proteins | sample MGYA00248628_ERZ508525 | MGnify/ENA primary metagenome ERZ508525 (study PRJEB26195, sample SAMN05422138) | marine metagenome | isolation source: East of Porto Seguro, South Atlantic Ocean | place: Atlantic... | reverse complement strand
AACCAAACAATCTCACGGCGGATATTACAACGTGCCATTCGAGTTCAGAATTCCCACCATCGAGCGCGCGAAGAATCGCGTCTGGAATCCCAATGACCGACGACTGTTCAATCCCAACATCTTTGGTGTGGGCTGGACGCTGAACTTGCACGAAGCAGCCCGTCGTCTGAACATAATCGAGGAACCAGCAGACAGCAGCGTCTGAGAATCAATGATTCCCAAGATACTTGTTGTCGACAACAACGACTCGATAACGCTGCTGCTCTCGTTAACTCTGAAGACCGAAGGCTGCGACGTTGAAACTGCCGCCGACGGCATGGAAGCGTTCCAGAAATTCCAACTCAACGAGCCTGAAGTTCTGGTGACCGATTTGGTCATGCCAGAAATGGACGGCCAGGAGTTGTGTCGTCGAGTTCGCAAGATATCCGGCGTGCCAATCCTCATAATCACCGGCGACCTGGGCGGACACAACGACGCCGACACCCAGCGCCATCTGGGGGCCAACGGATACCTGACCATGCCCTTCGACCTGGAAGACTTCGCTGCCCAGGTCAAAAGCCTGCTGACCAACTGGAGAGAAAGCCAGTCCCGGCCTCAGAGTCTGGATGACGAGGCCGAATCGATCTCTTCGTAACGCTGTTCGACGACAAAACCGCCCTCAAACATTTGCGAGCCTGAGCGGCGCGGCGTTACAATATATTAACTCAACGCGACGTCGTTCGCATCCACAATGACACGAGGCCAACGACTAGTTCGTTGCCCCACGCGCTGACTCGCGAACAGGTAGCATTAGCAGTCTGTTCACAAACGGGTCGCCAGACCCAGATTTCGTGCCTAATGCCCGGTGGTGTAGAGGTAGCACAGCGGACTTTGGCTCCGCTGACCCAGGTTCGAATCCTGGCCGGGCAGCCATTTCAAAAAGTAACGGAATCACCCCACTACCAATTTCACCCCAACCGAAACTCAATCAGTTCGGGGCACTGGTGAGCAGGAAGCCACCGTCGACAGGCAGGGTGATTCCGGTGACGAATTTTGCCTGGTCGCTGGCCAGGAACACCGAGGCCCAGCCGATGTCCCAGCTTTCACCTTCGACCGGCAGGGGTGTCGAGGTCTGGCGCGTTTCGCGGGCGTTGGCAGAGCCTCCCGAAGCGACTCTGGGGGTCCACATGAGGCCGGGCATGATGCAGTTGACTCTGACATTTTCTTCAGCGTGATCGAGGGCCATCGCTCTGGTCAGTCCCACGACGGCGGACTTGTTGACGGTATAAGGGGCAGACGATCTCCCCGCTTTCGGTCTCAGAGCGGTCACGGATGACACGTTGATTATGGCCCCGCCTCCGCTGGATGCCATGTGGGGTATGGCGTAACGACTCATATTGATCATGGACATCAGGTTGATCGACATGCTGGCCTGCCATGCTTCCTCTGTGGCCTCCACGACGCTGCCGCTGCCTGCGCCGCCGCCCACGTTGTTGTGCAAGATGTGGATGCCGCCGAATCGCTCAACCGCCGCGTCGATCGCCTTTCTGCAATCTTCGGCGTCGGTCACGTTGGCGGTGACGGTGATCGCCTCACCACCTTCCTCTTCGATGATCGCTCTGGTGGCATCAGCCCACTGCTTTTCCGCGTCCACCAGCACGACTTTCGCGCCCTCTCGCGCCATGAGGATTGCCGCGGCAGCTCCGTTGCCTACGCCGCTGCCACCGTAGGTTCCAGCTCCGCTTACGACGGCGACCTTGCCTTCTAGCCTGGGCGCCGGGTTCCTGTCGGTGTTCGAGTTCATGAGACTTGCCTCGCTGGATTTCAGTTACTTTCTTCTTCGACGACCTGAAGATACATGAACGCGCCGGTGAAGATGGTCGCGTCTTCACAATGGCCGCCGATAATCTCGCCTGAAGGACGGGCCGCGGCGACGTGTATATGCACTCGAATGCCACCTTCTGGCAGAGGCTGAACGTAGCCTTCTGCGCTCACCAACTCCAGGTTCGCGTCTATTGTGTGACGCTCGAACTCAGGGCCGTTTTCGTCGCGCCTGCACAGGTTGCGGAGCTTCAACTGGGTGAAGCTCCCTATGCATGATGTGATAATCGCCTCGCGAATGCCTTCCGAGTGTGCCAGGTCTTCGAGGGCCCCGTTCAACGATTCTCCAGGCTGAAAGCGATGGTAGATGATTCGCGACTTATTAGCGTCCCATTGTTGTGTCATGGCATGTTCTCCTGTGGCTACATTCAGCGCGGTTCCAAACGAAACAATTATGCCGTCATCGTCTGGCGTACTTCAATTCTGGGATGGCAACTTCGGCCAGTATATCGTGCTAGAACGCCCTTGTGAAACCGAGCCTCATCATGCGTCATGAGCCCTTTGTTCCAATGCTGTGTCACGGAACGGACGATAGAAGAAGACAAAATCCAAGCTCGGAAGAACGCTGGATGAACAGAGCTAATGCGCTCGCCTAACCCAGCGCTCCCTGCCAGACCAGGCGAATGCCTAGGAAGAGCACGACCACCAGCAGCAGGCGAAGAATCCACGGACCACTGACCCGATCTGCCAGTCGTGCGCCGATCTGCCCTCCCAGGACCAAACCAGCTCCTGTGAGCGCGAAGGTCGGCCACCATTCGACGTGACCCAGCGCCGCGTGGGTGGCCGCTCCTGCTGTGGCGTATATCGAAAGCGCGAATATCGAGGTTGCCGCGGCCACTCGCACCGGAAATCCGAACGCCGAAATCAGTATCGGAGTCCTCAGGAATCCCCCTCCTGTGCCGAAGAAGCTGGATATGAACCCCAGGATCACGTTGAAGGATGTCGCCAGCATTTCGTTAAATTCGTAGCGGTACTCTTCGCCGTCTTCGGTGACAATATGCCTGCTTCGGACTGTGGCAGCAATCATGTGAGTGGGTTTATCTGTTCGATTGCTTTCAGGAATATTGGGGCGAAAGGCCAGCTGCGCGGCTAGCACCAGGAGCAGAATGCCGAACAGGATTCGGAAGGTCGATGGAGCCACCGCGCCCACGCCGAAGGCCCCCATTACTGACCCGGGAACAGCCGCCGCCGCGAAGAGCAGGCCGCTGCGATAGTCCACAAGTTTCATAGCGCGATAGGCTGACGCTCCGGAGATGCTATTGATGGCGACAGAGGCCAACACCGTGCCAGCCACGACCTCCGGTTCTAGATCAAGAAACAAAAGAAGGATTGGGCCGAGGATGAATCCGCCGCCGGCCCCCACAAGAACCCCATATGCGCCGGTGCCAATTCCCAACAGTGCCAGCAACAAGAGTTCCATAAACTACGCGGCCTCTAACAGGAGCAGTCCGACAACCTGCGCAGAGTTTCTTGCACAAGCTCTTGTGGAACATCATTGCGAGTGACGGCGTTGCCGATGCCGTCAAGAAGCACCCATCGGATGGAGCCGGACGCGACTTTCTTGTCGGACATCATCGCGTTGCGGACAGCCTCGACGTCCATGCCGGCGGCGCAAAGGGGAAGGCCATAAGTTTTCAGGATGGCACGTTGTCGGGCCACCTCTTCTGAAGACATCATCCCCAGGGCTTCGCCTATATAGGCCGAACCCATCATGCCAATGCTGACCGCCTCGCCGTGCAGGTAGCTGCCATAGCCAGTTGCGGCTTCGATGCCGTGGCCTATGGTGTGCCCGTAGTTCAACAGCACTCGGAGTCCCAGCGTTTCTCGCTCGTCCTGAGACACGATGTTTGCCTTGATCGCCACGCTGCGTCGAATCACGTCTGTGGCGATTTCAGACTCCAGAGCCAGAATTTCTTCGGACTGGTTCTCAAAGGTTGAGAGCAGGCCTTCGTCCAGAATAAGGCCGTGCTTGAGCGCCTCGGCCCAGCCAGAGGTTAGCTCCCTCTGAGGTAGGGTGGTCAATATGGAGACGTCCGAGAGGACGAATTTGGGCTGGTAGAACGCGCCGACAAGGTTCTTGCCCTGGGGCAGGTCAACAGCGGTCTTGCCTCCGATAGACGCATCCATCATAGCCAGCATACTGGTCGGAACCTGAGCGAAGGGCATGCCTCGAAGGTACGTGGCGGCCACGTAACCGGCCAGATCGCCGACGACGCCTCCTCCAAGAGCGACGATCAGGTGGCCGCGCTCGGCCTTGTGATCGGCAAGCCAGGTGTAGATGTGCTGGGCGTTCTCCAGGGTCTTGCTCTGCTCGCCGGGCGGGATGAAGAACTGGTGGGTGGGGATACCCTCTGCCTCCATCGCGACCTGCGCTTGGTGGGACTGGAGATACAGGCCTCCGTCTGAGATTATGTAGGCTACAGGCGGGTCAAGTGTCTTCTTGATACGCTTGCCCAACTCGTCCAGAATGCCCCAGCCGACCCACAGCGGATAGTCGCCCGAGGACGTTCGAACCTCAGCGGCCAGATCGCCGTTGGCATTAGTTCGGGAATGCTCTGGGATTCGACTGCTCGTCAATTTCCATCCTCTGACCACCTCGCTGGCGGCCTCTAGGGGCGTCAGGTGGTCAGTGTGAACTGTCCAATGGGCCAGAGTATAGTTGAACTGTCGCTGTTCCTTCAAGGAGCGTATGCGGTTCAGAGCGTCATCGGCATGGAGCATCGGTCTCGTCGCGATGCCGTCAGACTCTTTAGCGGTCTGGCCCTCCAGCCTGCGGAAGATGGTTTCCGGCCTGCCCTCCAGAAGCACCACGACGCCGTTTGACTCCATCACCCGGCGGTTGGCCTCGTCCATGATGATGCCGCCGCCGGTGGAGATCACCTGACGGGAATTTCGCGCGACTGCCGTCAGGGTTTCGCTCTCGAGCTTTCGGAATGCAGGTTCGCCATCCTGAGAGAAGATGTCCTCAATGGCTTTGCCTGCTGAGACGACGATTTCATCGTCGGTGTCAACGAATCGCCAACCTAAAAGGCGGGCGACTTCCTTGCCTGTGGTTGTCTTGCCGGTCCCTGAGAATCCGGTGACGAAGATGTTATCTCTGGATCGATTCTCGGTCATCGGGTTTCAGCTTTCGGCCAGTCCCGAACACAAAGGATTGCGCGCATTATCGCAGGGGATTTACAAAAGCCCAAAAGGCATGACACACAATTGCGTGTTGGATTCAGCTTGCCTATTAAAGTAGATGTTTCGAGAGTGAGTCTGGTGAGGCCTACTCGTCCTCGAAGCCTTGTTCGCTCAAAAAGGTCACAGCGGCCTGAACTGTGGCTATTGATTCTGCGGCTTCGTCCGAAATCTCCAGTGCGTTGTCGTCGGTGCTGAACTCTTCTTCGAAGGCCATGATAAGCTCTACGAGGTCCAGCGAGTCGGCGTTCAGGTCTTCCATGAAAGACGCCTCTGGAACCACCTCAGATTCATCGACACTGAGCTTTTCCGCGACTACTGCCTGAACTCGCTCCAATACTGTTGCCACTGTGCTACCTCCGTGGGAGAAATGATGAAATTACGAAAACTATCGGTTGGTGGCGGTCTCCATCACCGACCCCAACACACCGTTGACAAACTTGGGGGAACTCTCTGACCCGAAAACCTTTGCCAGCTCCACCGCCTCGTTGATGGCAACCTTGGGCGGGGTCTCGGTATCCATGACCATCTCGTAAATGGCCATTCGCAGCAAATTACGGTCGACCACGGCTATCTGATTCATCGGCCAGCTTGGCGCGAATCCCGAGATGATTTTATCTATTTCCGGGAGTTTTTCAAGCACGCCACGGGAGAGCGTTTTCAGAAACTCTTCGGCAGATTGAGAGAAATTCTCATCCACCACGCGGCGATCCAAGACATCCTGCGCTTCGTGACGCACAGAATCGACTTCGCATAGCACTTGCAACACGGCTATGCGGCTCATGCGCCTGGAGGTCGAGACTTTTGTGTATGTCATAGTTGTCACTGCGTTTTTGGGTGTCCCGTTAGCATTCCCTGATTAGAGTATATTATTGCAAACGGGGGGCGGGTCATCGACCCGCCCTCACATCCCTTATCCTGGGACTATCTTCGCACATTTGTAAGGTGTGCGACTATATTTGTCTTGGAATCAGTTCCTGCGGAGCGTCATGATGGATTCGAGGTCTGCGACGTTGGCAATCACCGCTCTGCGGTTGATGCGCTTGACCATGCCACTGAGGGCGCGACCGGGGCCGATCTCAATGAAGCTATCGACGCCCGTGCCCATCATATAGTCCACCGACTGCTTCCACTGGACGCACCCAGAAACCTGTGCGACCAGCTCTTCCTTGATGCTGTCGGCTGTGTTCAGAGGGTCACCGGTGCAGTTGGCGACGATGGGAACTGTGGGGTTGTGGAAATCCATGCTCTCAATGGCCTCAACCAGTCCTGCCCTCGCAGGCTCCATGAGGCCGGAGTGGAACGCGCCGCCCACTCGGAGCGCGATGACTTTCTTGGCTCCTCTGGCCGCAGCCAGGTCCATTGCCTGCGCGATGCCCATGCGGTCGCCGCTGATGACAATCTGTTCGGCGGTGTTGATGTTGGACACCCACACGCCTGTCTCGCGGGCTACCTCTTCCAGGGCCATCTGGTCCAGCCCCAGGATGGCTGCCATTGTGCCGGGGTTCTGGTCGCACGCATCCTGCATCAACTGGCCGCGCATCTGCACCAGCTTTGTGGTGTCAGCGACATCCAGCACGCCCGACACTGCCAGCGCTGTGTACTCGCCCAGACTGTGGCCTGCCATGACTATAGGTTGGGGCATCTCGTCCAGGTCCAGGTTTTCCTCCATCGCCTTCACGCAGGCGAGGCTGACAGCCATGATGCCAGGTTGGGCATTGATGGTCTGCCTGAGATCGTCCTCAGGGCCTTCGAACAGGACCTTTGTGAGAGACCTGCCAAGAGATTCGTCAACCTTGTCGAATACCTCTCGCGCCGCAGCCGAGTTGTCGTAAAGCTCTTTTCCCATTCCAACCGCCTGCGCCCCCTGACCGGGGAACAGGTAAGCAACCTTTGGTCCCTGGGCTTTCGTCTGGAAGGTCAAGGTCATCTAAAACTCCTAAAAATTTCGCGTTTGTTTAGACCGATACCTCTGGCAATCAATGAAATGAAAAATGGCGATGCCAAAAGCCTGAGAATAGCTAAACTACGGAGTCCGTGGGCACGACCTCTCTGCCGTTGTAGTAGCCACAGTTGGGGCAGACCCTGTGAGGAAGCCTGACGCTCCGGCACTGTGGGCAGGTCGAGATGGCCATGCGCTTGAGGAAGTGATGCGCCGAACGTCCGGCCTTTCGCTTCTTGGAGTGTTTTTTCTTTGGAAGTGGTGGCATTTCGTTTCCTTTTTCGTCTGCGGCCTTTTCTTAAGGAAACGGCCGCGCTGGTTTGCGATGTTGGTTAGCCGTCCTGTGAAGAGTTCCCCACCATGTCCAGCAGAGCGCCCCAACGCGGGTCACGAAGGGCGGTGTCGCACTGGCACACAGAGTCGTTTAGGTTTACCCCACAGTTGGGGCAGAGACCGGCACAGTCTGATTTGCAGAGAGGTTTCATAGGAAGGTCTAGCGAGGCATACTCTTGGACCATCGGTGTCAGGTCCAGCATCTGATTTTCGTCTATGTATAGCGTGTCATCGTCAGCGTTTTCGGGTTGCGACCGGCCGCCTGTGGCAGGATCGAGAGCAGGAAAATACTCTTCCTCAATGTCCATGTGCACCGACTGACTGAACGGCGCCAGACACCTATCGCACTGGTTCACTACATCCGACGTGAACAAGGCGCTAACCCAAATACTCCTGGTCGTTTTCAACAATCTGACCTCGCCGGAAACGAGGTCTTCCCTGGAATTATCGAGGAGGCCAATTCGTTCGTCCAACTCGTATTCTCGGACGGACCCACTGGCTTCCATTAGAAGCTGAGACACATTCAGGAGCATAACTCACACCCCCAATAATGGATATCAACCAAAGCCGTATCTAATGAAGTTTAGGGATGTGTTCAGTGAGTGTCAAGATTGAAATAGTTCTTAAATTAGTAAATTTTGCTTCATGTATGGACTGCCATGCCAGAACAAGCGTCAGGACAGGCCCACTCGACCCAGTCCGCCAACCGCCCCGTCTCCGACCAGGAAGCCTCGGATGTCGGCGGCGTACTTGACCTCGGAGTCGTCCTCTGGCTCGTAGCCCAGCATCTTGCGTGCGCTGGTCAGCGACCAGAAGGCGCGGGTGTTGTTGCTGATGCCATAGACCACCAACCACGGGACGCCGTGCTCGTTCTCGATGTTGGGAGCCTCCGCCGCCTTGGCGAAAAGTTGAGTGATGTCGCGGGGACTGATGTACGCCCCCAGGTCGCGTTTGTAGTTGGCGGCGTCGCCGTTGTAGCTCTCCAGAACGATGTCGCGGGGCGCGCCGATTCTGACCATGACGACGCCCATCCTGCGCTGATCGCTCTGCGAGCCGCCGGTGTGGTCCTCTCCGCCGCTGGAACTTCCGAACCCCATGCCCCCGCAGGCGAACAGGAAGCCCATATGCTCGTAAGTGGCCTTGGCCCAGCCGTAGAAGTTGTCGGAGAGGGGGAGCGTGTATGGGTCCAAGACTTCCATCTGACGTCGGTGGATCAGGGCGTGCTCGTACCAGTCGGAGGCGTGGTTGGAGCTTGCGATGACAACGCGAGGCACTCCAGCGTCGTATGCTGAGCGCAGAACATTGTATGCCATCTCGACGTTTTGCTTCTCTTCGGCGAAGTGATCCAGAGGGTTGTCTGCGGTCCTGCGCTTGTAGCCCAGATGCACCACGGCATCCACGCCCTTGAAGAGATGGGCGTACTTTGAGCGGTCCGGATCGATGAGGTCGGCAATCTCCACACCCTCGACCCTGTCGCCGTTTCGGTTCACCCCGTTGACGTCAACCAACACCATCTCGTAGTTCTCGCGGAAGGTGGGCAGAAGCTGGTTTGCGATGTATCCGGTGGCGCCGGTCATCAGGATTTTGTTCACCATGTTCAGGCTCCTTTGAAGGTCGTCAGCTAAACGTTACGCATCCACCTCGATGCGAAGACGTTTGTTAATCCGGCCCTTGCTTTCGTGACCGACGACTCGGATGTGCCCAACCTCACTGGTGTTGTGGACGTGGGTTCCGCCGTCGGCCTGGAGGTCCAGTCCCGTGATGTCCACGGTGCGTATCTCTTTGATCTGCGGAGGCAAGAGGTTGATCTTGGTGCGGATGAGGTCTGGAATCGCGAACGCTTCTTCGGGGGACAGGTTGCCGATCTCGATGTCGCGGGCGGCCTCGACCTCTTTGTTGATAAGCCCTTCGACCTCGTGGGCGAACTCGGCAGTCATGTTCTCGAACTCGAAGTCCATCCGCGCTTTGAGAGGCTCCATGTTGCCTCCTGTGACCTGCGCTCCGTAGTCGCGCCACACCACGCCGCAGAGGATGTGCAGCGCCGTGTGGGTTCGCATTAGCTGGTAGCGACGCTCCCAGTCCAGAGCCCCGTGAACTTTAGTTCCGACAGGCGGAAACTCTCCGTCCAACTCGTGGACATACTCGCCATCGGTGCGTCGGACGCGCTTGACCGTGACCTCCTGATCGTCGAACGTTAGCGTTCCGGTGTCGGGGGGCTGTCCGCCGCCGCCAGGGTAGAAGGCGGTGCGGTCCAGCAAGACGCCCTTGCCAACGACCACCGTAACCTCGGCGTCGAACTCTTGAAGGTAGCTATCCTCGTAACACAGAATTTCTGTCATTACATCATCCCTTAATAATTAAATCTCAGAACTCGCCATTCTGAACGGATGTGAAGAATCTCGTCGTGAATAGGGCAACGGTTGTTCCACGGACGACCATATGCTTCGCCGCGACTCAGCATGACGACGGTTTTTCATCGTTGGAGGTGTTAGCGGAAACCGATATGGAAATTCCCTCCACGAGACAGTGGCATCCCGTCTGTCGAAAGAAGTGCAGACCACCCTGTGTTGACGGTTAGCGCCAACTGCGCAGCTCTGGACGTTCAGTGGTAGTAAGCATAGATGTATCGGTGTGCTCAGAGTCACCCAATCCCAGGCTCTCGGGCTCAGGGCGGTTGCGTTTTGCGTCATCCATTGGCTCTTCCCAACTCCAAATATCTACTCACGTTGTTCCCGATAAATTTGTGACGCAATCGGAGACATCATGTGCCTCCGATTGCGACTCTTCATGCCAATTCCGACCTTAGTCGTGGGGCTCCTCGTTGGTGAGGACCAGGCTGCCGGCGGCCATGAACATGCCTCCGACGCCCTGGACGAAGGACGTTTTGACGCCTTCGACCTGGTGGGCGGCCTCGCCTCGGACCTGGCGGACGGCCTCCTGGATAGCGTACATCCCGTACATGCCCGAGTGGGTGTATGACAGCCCGCCGCCATTGGTGTTCATCGGCAGCTTGCCTCCGGGGGAGGTGTTGCCCTCTTCGATGAAGGCTCCGCCCTCGCCTCGACCCACGAAGCCCAGGTCTTCCAGGCCGTAGATAGGCAGGTGAGCGAAGGCGTCATAGACCATTAGGTGGTCTATGTCATCATGGCTGACGCCCGACTCCTCGAAGGCCTTTTTACTGGAGGTCTGGAACGCCGCCGAGTGGGTCATGTCGTACATCTGACTGACGATAGGGGTCTCCACCGATTCGCCCGTGCCCATAATGTAAACGGGAGTTGTGGGAAAGTCTTTGGCTCTGTCTGCGCTGGTTATGATCAACGATCCTCCGCCATCTGTCACGAGGCAACACATGAACAGGTTGAATGGGTAGCTGATCATCCGGCTGTTGAACACGTCGTCGACGGTTATCAGGTCGCCGAACATGGCTCGTGGGACTTTGTTGGACCATTTGCGCTGGGCGACGGCAACCGAAGCCAACTGCTCCAAGGTCGTCCCTGTTTCCTTCATGAACCGCAGGACGCCCATGCCGAACAGGGTGGGAGGCCCCAGAGGGCCATAGATGCTTTCGAACTGGCCGGGGTAGGAGTTGTCAAGCTGCCCGCCTCCGCCGCGTCTGGCCACTCCCACACGACTGCGCCCACTTTCGCCCATGGCGCAGAGAACCGTTTCGCACAGGCCCGATGCGACGGCAGCCGCAGCGTGCCGAACGTGGATGAGGAACGATGTCCCACCGACGGATGTGTTGTCAATCCACTTGGGAACGATGCCCAGGTAGTTGGAAAGGATGGCTGGGTTCATGGTGCTGGCGATGCCATCAATCTGGTCGACGCCGATTCCGGCGTTGTTCATGGCGTTAACGGCAGAGTCGATGTGAAGTTGGGTCTCCGAAGTTTCTGGAAGCACGCCGATCTCGGTGGTCTCGGATGCTCCCACTATTGCTGCCTTGTATCTGAGTGACATTTTTTTGTATTCCTTGTGGAGACAGCCGCCAGCGGTCAGCCTTCAGCTATCAGATTTTCGATTCGTTTCCCGATGTGTCTTGCGGTTATTCGCTTGCCATACTGAGTGAAGCGAAGTATCTGGTCGACGCAATTCAGCGTTTGTCCTTCAAGGGCAGATTCTTCTACAACTGTCTCAGAACGACAACGGCGTGCCTACGCAGGCTTCCACTTGGGAATGGTGACATCGGGCAGGACATCGTCGAATGTGACCTCCAGCGCCATGTCCAACACCAGGTTTTCGGGGGTGTTCTCGATGCCAACGATGTTGGTCATCATCCTCGGCCCTTCTTCAAGTTGGACGACGGCGATGGCGTAGGGGGCCTCGTCCTGGAAGCCGGGCGCAGGCCGATGATTGATCATGTAGGTGTACAGTGTCCCCTTGCCCGAAGCCTGGAACCAATCGAGGTTCGAGGACGTGCATTTCGGGCAGTGGAACCTGGGATAGTGGAATACGTGGTCGCAGTCCGTGCATTTCTGAATCCAAAGTTCGTGCTCTCGGACCTTCTCCCAAAAATACGCCGTCTCCGGCACCGGCTCCGGTATCATCTTGCCGTACTCTTGCTCCTGAGTCATCTTTCGATTGCCTCCTTCGGCATGAAAATATTTGCAAGTGAAAAATCGCCCCCATTGTACTAGGGAGCAACGCTTATGAACACCTGCGCGTAGGTATTCAGGTGTCAGGTCGTCAGGCGTCAGGTCATTCAGAGTTGTCGCGAAGATTCTGACCCGCATTGGACGACAGTTGTGCCATCAGACGCCAAATACTACACACTATCAGGCATCGGCGTTTCCCTGACACCTGACACCTGATAACCTGGCACCTAACAACCTGAACACCCGACATATGGAGATTCAAAAATGTCCACCACCAGCTTCGACCTGTCAGGCAAGGCTGCGATCGTCACCGGAGGCAACGGCGGCATCGGCCTGGGTATTGCCAGAGGACTGGCCCAGGCGGGAGCCAACATCGTCGTGGCCGCTCGCAACCAGCAGAAAACAGATTCGGCCCTTGAGGAGCTTCATGGCCTGGGAGTGACAGCCCTCGGCGTGCCTACAGAGGTCACTGACGAAGGGGACGTGGCGAATATGGTCAGAGCCACGATGGATGAGTTCGGACGGGTGGACATTCTGGTGAACAACGCGGGAATGAGCATCCGCAAACCGCCTCAGGACTACACAATGGAGGAGTTCGAGCGAGTGATAGACGTCAACCTGAACGGAACGTTCCTCTGCTCCCGCGACGTCTACGAACCAATGAAGGAAGCCGGAGGCGGAAAAATTATTAATATCGGCTCGATGACGTCAGTGTTCGGAAGCGACTGGGTGGTACCGTACTCGGCCAGCAAAGGCGGAGTCGTCCAGCTAACCAAGAGCCTGGCGATAGCATGGGCGAAGGACAACATCCAGGTCAACGCCATCTTGCCCGGCTGGATACACACCGACCTGACGGCGCCGATCAAGACCGACTATGCCGAGAGATACGAGGCCATCAGGTCGAGAATACCTCATGGTCGGTGGGGCGAGCCGGAGGAGATGGGCGGGTGCGCCGTGTTTCTGGCTTCCACGGCGTCAGACTATGTGACAGGCGTCAGTATCCCCATAGACGGCGGCTACGTGGCGTTTTGAGTTCACGCAGTTCAGCCCCTAGTCGGAGACGGCTGCGCCTGTCTTCGGTTGTCTGTCCAGGGTTTGCCGAACTTTGAGAGCCAACTCTGGAAGAGTGACGGGCTTGTGGAGGAATGAGCCATCCGGTTCCAAGACACCCTGATCCGATACACTAGTGTCGGGATAGCCTGACATATAAAGCGCTCTGCCGTCTGGGTAGGCGATGTGGTACATTTCGGCCAGTTCTTGACCTCCCATGATAGGCATAACCATGTCAGTGAGCAGCAGGTCGATCAGCCCGCTGTGGCCTTCTATGACCTCCACAGCCGCCGCCTCATTGGGTGCGTTCAAAATAGTGTATCTCTGATGCTGAAGCGTCTCTGCGATGAGTTGTCTGACGACCAGTTCATCTTCAATAACCAGCACCGTCTCAGTCCCCGTGAACAGACCGTCGATCCCGTGCGGCTGACCTGAATGCTGGGCCACGTCTTCAGCAGAGTACGTCGCGCAGTTTATCCTACTCTATCTGCTGACTGTTGACGCTAAGCCAGCGGGACTGACGCAACTCGATATATCAGCATTGCCATGTGAACTTCCAGACCTGACCGTGACGGCTGGATGCTGGATAAAAGACGGGACACACGTCAATGCTAATCTGCCGGTTCCGCAGGTCGCAGGACACAGATTTGTGCAATGGGAGGTAGACGGGGTTCCTGTCACAACGAACCCTCTGAATTTAGACAAAGTGATCGACGGGCCATCCGTTATTTTCGCGGTATATGAACCGTTACCCGACCACCCGACGGCCGCGCCCAACAGTTGGGATGCAGGATCAGACGCCGCCACAACGATCTGGACAGTGACCAACCCAACGACAGGCGCGTTGTTGGACTGGTTGACGCATCTTGGCTCAAGGCGGAATTCGCTGCTAGTAGTGATGACCCCAACGGCACTGGAGTTCTCAGCCCTGGTGAGTCTTTGAGCATCCCGCTGCTCGTCAATCGTGACGACCTCAGGAGTGGCGCTTACTCTGGCAGCGTGTTTTTCGATTACTCGGAAAACACTGGCATTTCGGGTTCTCTGGAAATCAACGAGGAGATGAGCGCGTTCAACATGCTTTGCTCTTCGGACTTGAACGACAATGGTCAAATCGATTTTTCTGAAGCGGTCAAGCTGGCGATACAATATCCACTAGTAAAGCCCAATCCGGCTCTGGGCCGTGTTCCGAGCCTAACAGAGACTCTCAAGATCGTGATGGCTCATTAGTATAATTTACAATTCAAGTGTGACGGAACGCTTGATCAATAATATGCGAGTGAGTTGGAATACATCCTTGCGCTGATCGCGCTGGCCTTCCGGCGGCGGTGGGTGTGGTACTCACGAACTAGCCTTGCGTCCGTTCCAGCGAGTGAGATAACATCGGTCAGGCGGCGGCAGACCAGACCGCCACCGCGGAGGTGAACCCCCAAATGACTGATCTTCTACTCAAGGGCGGAGAAGTCCTGGACCCTTCTCAAAATCTTCGAGGGACTCTTGATATTGCCGTTCAAGATGGCTCGATATCCCAGGTGGCCCCCAACATCCGACCCGGACCGGAGACTCGGGTCGTGGACGTGAGCGGCAAACTGGTGGTTCCCGGACTCATAGACCTGCACACCCATGTATATGATGGCGTAAACCAGACCGGCGTGAAACCCGATTTGGCAGGCGTCTTCTCTGGCGTCACCACGCTGGTGGATGCCGGAAGCGCCGGTTGCTACACTTTCGGCGGCTTCCCCCGCTTCATCGTCCCGGAGTCCAAGACCCGCATCTTTTGCATGCTTCATATATCGCGCGCCGGTCTCAACTTCCAGCCCGACCTCTCTCGGCGAGAGGACATTGACCTGGAGGAGACGGTGAACGTCATCCAGGCCAACCGTGGCCTGATTCAGGGCGTGAAGATTCGCGCCGTTGGTCCCGGAGTGCCGAGGATGGGCATCGAGATGGTCGAGCTTGCCAAACAGGCCGCCAACGACGGCGGCGTCCGACTGATGGTCCACATCGGAGACCGTTTCGTTGAAGAAGGCGGTCCGACGATCACGCAACAGTTGCTTCCTCTACTGGAGCAGGGTGACATAATCACACATTTATTCAGCGGCAACTCAGGCAATATCATGGGAGACGACGGCAACGTTCTGCCGGAGCTTCTGGAGGCTCAGGAGCGCGGAGTGTTTCTGGACACAGCTCACGGACGCCAGAACTTCAGCTTCGACGTGGCCCGCCGCGCCCTGGATGGCGGAGTCGTGCCAAGAAGCATAAGCACCGATCTCACCATCCCCGGACGCCTGCACACCGTCCACAGCATGACCGAGATGCTTTCGCGTTTCCTTGCTCTGGGCTTCTCTCTTGAGGACGTAATCCGCATGTCTACGATCAACCCGGCTAGCGCGCTGGACATGGCTGACTCGTTGGGAAGCCTGGCCGTAGGTCGCGAGGCCGACATCAGCGTTCTGGAAGAAGCAACTGGCGACTGGGTGTTCCAAGACACCGAGGGCGAAACCCTGCGAGGCGACAAAGCCCTGACTCCTGTCGTCACCATTAAGAGCGGAGAAGTGTTCGCCGCGGACTGGGGGCCGAGACCCTGGGGTTGGCTTCCCGACACGGCTGAATAGCCCCACAATTCAATTTTGCCACTGGGCGTTTTGTGTCGCCCTGGTTCGGATTCTCCGAAGCAGACCGAGCCTGACCTCTATGGCTTATCATGAGAATGGCGCCATAATGTGAACCTTCTTACGCATTGATGGAGCGATAGCTTGACGAAGCAAGAACGCTGGCAAGTTGAAGGGAACTCGGCGGAATTCTATGAGCGATACGTCAGCCTGCTCATGGAACCGTGGGTCCAAGGTCTCGTCGAACTCGCTGAAATTCAACCCGATGATCGCGTCCTGGATGTTGGCTGTGGACCGGGATTCGTAGCTCGGTGCGCCGCCGAACTCGTCAGCAAAACAGGACGAGTGGTGGGTTTGGACCTCAACGAAAGTATGCTAATCAAAGCGAGGGAAACACCTCGACTTGAATCTGCCGTGACTGTTGAGTGGCGTCAGGGTGATGCTCAGTCGATGCCGTTCGATGACTCGTCTTTTGATGTCGTGCTTGTCCTGCAGGCGCTCCAGTTCTGCCCGGAGCCTGCGGTCGCTTTGAGGGAGATGAGACGGGTGTTGGCGCCAGGTGGCAGTCTGGTCGTGTGCGCCTGGGGTCCATTGGAGGACAACTCTTACCCTGTCGCCCAGCTCAATATTATGGAACCTTACGTAGGAGCCGCAGTCAGAACATCATTGGCCGCCGCGCACTCGCTGGGAAATGCTGAGGAGCTCAGGAATCTGTTCAACTGCGCAAATTTCAGTCACGTGGAAATACGGTCAGAAATTCGGGAAACCCCAGTTGGTCCAGCGGAAGAGTTTTTCCAGGGTCACTTTGCAGCCTTGCCCTACGCGAACGCCATCGCCGCGCTGAGTGACGACACTCTCAAAACGATGCTCAGCGAGTCAATTCTTGAGCTTGATGATTACGTGGTTGAAGGCATCCTGGAATTTCCAACGGGCGCGCATCTCGTGGCGGCCAGCGTCTGATGAAATATGGCGTCAAGGTGTTGGAATTGCTAGAATCAACGTCCAGTCAGATATAGTTTCTCGGTCAAATTCAGACGCATCATCATTTCTCATGGAGACTTGCACAGCATGTCCAACGACATACTTCTCGACATTCAAGACGGTATAGCGACAGTTACCTTCAACAGGCCCGACCAGCGCAACGCCATCGACTACCACGGCTGGCTGGAGCTTCGATGCATTGCCATCGACCTGGAAGACGACGATCAGGTTAGAGTGGTGGTGTTAACTGGCGCCGGAGACCGATCATTCTCCGCGGGCGCGGACATCAAGGATTTCGAGAGCTACCGCAACAACTCCACCAAGGCCAAGATGTACTCGGAGGCTTTCGACGGAGCGATGGATGCTGTTGAGGGCATGTCCAAGCCAACCATCAGCCTCATCAAGGGTTTCTGCGTGGGCGGCGGCTGTGAGTTGTCCACGGCGACGGACATTCGTATTGCCGCCGACAACAGCCGCTTCGGGATTCCGGTGGCTCGTCTCAGCATTCTAGTGGGATACCGTGAGGCGCGCCGCCTTGTGCAATTGGTGGGACCGGGCAACGCCTCATATATCCTGTTGTCGGCCCGTCTTATCGATGCCCACGAAGCGTTCAGAATGGGCCTGATAACGAAGGTTCTGCCTCTGGACGAAGTGCAAGAATACGCTTACGGTCTCGCAAAGGAGATGACGCCCCTGGCTCCACTGTCCCAGATGCGCCACAAGCAGATACTTCAGACCGTGCTGGACAATCCGGGCCTCAGAGGCCTGACCCCAGAGGAGGAACACTTGCCGTTCTCCAACTTCGACAGCGAGGATTTTCAAGAGGGCCGTGCGGCGTTCATAGGCCGTCGAGACCCGCAGTTCAAGGGCCGCTGACCCTTCGCCCGCCGCCGAGTTGTTGTGCTTGAAGAGCGTATGCTATACTCGGCGACAGGCTAGGGGTTTTACCCTGTTTTTTTATTGGCTTTTCCGGCGCTCGTTATTGCTATCCACATGGCGTTGGATGATTTGCTTCGGAAACACAAAAACACAACCCACAGGAGTGGCATTTGGCAGTCGTAAACCTTCGTGAAGGAGAAGACCCTGAGGGCCTGCTCAAGAGGTTCCAGACCTCCATGCAGCGTTCGGGCATACTCCGCGAATTGAGGAACCGCCGGTTCTTCCGCACCAAGGGCGAACAGACCCGCCTCGACAAACAGCGCAGCCTCCGCAGGATGCGCCGTCGTCGTCGTCCCAGGGTCTAGCCTCCTCCCCCAACCAATCCCCAGGATTTAGTGGACGCATTTGGCCGACTCTTTTTTCAAAGACCATTGGCGCTGGTATAAGTGCGTCCGCGACTCGCGTTTTTGAGCATTAAGACGATGTCATACTGAGCGCAGCGAAGTATCTGGTCGCACTGATGTCCCGCGTCTCCATAGGACAGGTGGTATCCCAGCGAAACGTCCTCTGGAACGTGGGCGCCGAGCCATAGAAGCCTCTCGATGACCCCGGCTTCTGCATCCTCCAGATGAGACGTCATGATGCCCTCCAGGATGGAGAACTCCACTGCCACGCCCCATTGGATCGCCAGCTCGTTTCTCGGAATCGCCTCAATGATCTCTGCCAGTTCCGATATCGTCACCGATTCGTATACAGTCTCTACCACTGCCCGATCTGTCAAAGCCACGAAGGAGGACACCGGCAAAAGCGGTGTCGGCAGGCTCACCTGAAACCGAACGCGCGATGGCAGGTCTCCCGATTCCTTCAGTCGCGCGAAAACCCGGTAAGACGCGATGGCCGCGTCGGCGTATCCCAGCTTGCTGAAGGAGTTTTCAGTGAGCGCAGCGCTTTTCCGAACGCAACCTGGGGGGGCGATAGATAGGCGTCCTGCGCGCCCTCCACGGTCTCGAAAATAGGGTTGTCGTAAAACACGGCAAACTGCCAGCCGATCCAATTGGACCGCACTCCGATCTCTCCATCGGGCATTCGGAGCAAGCGGTCGCCGAGTATAGAGCCTGCGGTCCTGAATACTTCCAACGAATCGCTCAAGGCCACGCTTCCGACCAGATGAACCCCGGTTGGGGTGGTCATAGTGGCTCCTCGAATTATCTATCGTCGCCAGAACTTCTCAAACACGCCCGTCAATGCCATGTAATAATACATCATGGACGATATATTCCACTTCACTGTGGTCGAAGAAATCGAGATGGCCGTGCGGCTTGGTTTAGCGGCCGTTCTGGGCGGCGCTATAGGCTTCGAGCGCAGGCAGGCGGAAAAGCCCGCCGGTGTCCGAACGCTGGCCCTGGTTTCGATGGGGTCGGGCATGTTCACTCTGGTTTCCGGGTTTGGCTACGGGTTCGTAGACCCGTCGCGCATCGCGGCCCAGGTCGTGTGACCGGAATCGGATTTCTGGGCGCCGGAACCATCATGCGTATCGGTGCGGATGTCCAAGGGCTGACCTCGGCGTCTAGTATATGGCTTGTGGCCGGTGTTGGCATGACGGTGGGGACTGGGATGTATATCGTCTCTGTGATTGGAGCGATACTGGCCCTGTTTGTAATCCACTTCTTCCCACTTCGGCGGAACGGCTCTGGCGACACATCTAACGATGAATAAAATCTGACCGCGCCATGTTGAGTCGTAACGAAACATCTGGTCGTTGTCACTCACAGGCCGGAATGCTCACGACCAGACCTTTCGTCTGTCGACTCAGGGTGGATGCGTTCTAATATTTGAAATATGACAACTGACAACCCCTCGGAGAGGAAATCAACGAAATGGGAAGACCAAACTGGTATTACGATCACCCACCAACGTGCACTTGCGCCCAGTGCAACGAGCAACGAGCGTCCAAAAGGAGCAAGTGGACACCCACCACATTCATTGAAAAGATCAAGGCTCTGTTCAAGGAACGCTGATAGCGCGTACAGTCGGATAAAACTCGCCCCGCGCCTGATAAGATCATCCCTGTGAACTCGGCGTTCTTAAATAGGGCGTCGTTTCGAGCGCCAACTCACGGGTTGGCCGCGTCACATACATAAAAGTCGGAGGAAATTAGTTGCTCAGTATTGGAAAAGAATTTGCTGACGAGATGATCGAGCACGCTCAGGAGGACGACCCCAACGAGTGCTGTGGCATCCTGTCAGGCGATGACGAGACTATCAAAAAACTCTACCGGATCACCAACTCCACGCCCAGCCCGTTCCGCTATCAGATGGACCCCCAGGACTTCCTGAACGCCATGCAGGACGGAGACAACAACGGATGGGATATGCTGGCGTTTTATCACTCCCACACTCACAGCCCCGCTTACCCTTCCCAGACCGATGTGAGGATGGCCCTGGAAAGCTGGATGCTGGACGTTTACTATGTCCTTGTCTCCCTGGAAAACAAGGACGAGCCTCAGATCAGAGCCTTCCACATTGACGAGGAGGGCGAGATCACCGAAGAAGAATATCAGGTAGTCTGAGTTCGGCGTGGCCCGACTCACGATGCGGCATCATCACACCGCAACGGTATCAGGTCGAGTCAGCTTCAACGGCACAAGCAAAATAGCAGCAACGAAAAACAGGGAGCCTATGTAATAGAGCGCTGCGCTCACGCCTACGAATTCATACACAGCGCCCACCACCATTGGGGACAGAGCGCTTAACAGGAAGCCAACAAAGGACGCGATGCCGAGGGCTGTTGAAACGACCTCGTCATCTACCAAATCCAAAAAGGCGGCGGTCAAGATTGGCTGGTCAGGGTAAACGAACAGGCCAAGCAGCGCAATCAGCACGGGCAAAACAACTCCTTCGCCAAAAAAGATCAGCAGCAGCGTGATCGCGCCTGACCACAGTAGGCCCGGCGCAAGTATCTGCTTCCTGCCCAACTTGTCTGAAAGGTACCCAGCAACCGGTTTGGCGACAATCCCAATTGCAATCAGTAGGCCAATATAGGCGGCCCGAACGAAGGCGCTGAGACCTACGTCGTTGGCAAGATACAGAGGCAAGAAGGTCAAAAGGGCGACCAGGGCCATGCCTCGCAGGCCCTTTATCAAGGTTATGGGCCATAACACTCGGTTTTGGAGCAGTCGTTTTATCTGTTCCCTTCGCGCCAGTGAGTCAACCGCCTTCGACTGAGTCTCTAAACCTTCAGAAATGTTCTTGAAACTCCACAGGGCAATGAACGACAGCAATCAAAGATGATCCGGCGAACGGACGAACATTAGAAGCATGGGCCTCTATTGTTGGAGCCAGCGGACGGACATCAGCTCGACTTTTTTCTGAGGAAACGAAAATGACCTTTCGCAGTTGGCAATGCCAGGCAAGGCTGCTGGCAGGAATTGTAAAGCTCGCGGAAGGTCAATCGGTTACAAGCGTCGCTCTTGATGTTGGATATGAAAGCCCAAGCGCGTTCATTGCCATGTTCAAGCGCGCATTGGGCATGACCCAAGGACAGTATTTTCCTACATCCGAAGATATTCACAGATTACTTTAAGAAGGTCGTGCGGATCCGAACGCCGCAATACTGAACAGAGTGAAGCGTCTCGTCTGAGTCATGACAACGGTTGGACTTTGAGCGACCAGATTCTTCGCCGCGACTCAGAATGGCAAGTGGCCGACGTCTAATCCCTGATACCTGAACGAACCGACACTGAATCCGAGGGCACGGGCGCGCCGTAATAATATACGAGGTTCCCCTCCAAAACGGGGCGTCACCTGGCACGGATGATGATTGGGCGGAAGCTGTGCTAACCAGATGGCGCCCCTTCGCGTTGTAGTAGGCGAACAATCCGGAACATCGACTAGAAATCAACAATTCGGAAACCTGCTACAACTGGAGGATACATTCCCATGAACGCGACGAAGATTACAGCAGGAGCGCTGGTGGCGCTGACAGGAGTGGCGCTCACGGCGGTGGTGGCGGCGAACCCGTTTTCTACTCAGGCCAGCAGCATTCAGGCGCCAGAACCAGTCCAACCCCAGGCGGTCGAACATCTTCAGGTGGTTGAGGACGAGGACGCCGATCCGGATGCTCAGACCAAGCCGCACATCGGCGTTGCCATCAGCCCATTGTCTCCTGCCAGGGCCGAGGAGTTGGGAGTCGATGGCGGAGTTATGGTCACGGCGGTTCTAAATGAAAGCCCCTCCAGCGGAGTTCTGGAACAGGGCGACGTCATCACCTCCATCGACGGCCAGATCGCGAGCAGCCCTAAGGACGTCATGGATACGGTGATGGCTTCCAGCGTCGGCGATGTGATTTCAGTTATCGTGATTCGGGGCGACGATACTCTTGACCTGTCCGTTACTGTTGGCGAGACCGATATTTCCAAGCGCGGCATCTTCAGGAGTCGCGTCACTCAGATGCACCAGCCCGACCTCACTCAGAGGCTCATCCAGCAGGTTTTTCGGGCAGGTGACAGGTTCGCCCGCGGCGAGGTCGTTATGGCCGACGAAAACGGCGTCTATCAGACTTATAGGGCCACAGCCGGCCTAGTCACCGAGATTGACGCGGACGCCGGAACCTTCACCCTCCAACCCAAAGACGGTTCGGCGCTTATCGAATACATGATCTCCGATGGCACCAAGGTCAATCTGAACCGAGCAGGAGATTTGGGGGAGCTTAACACCGAGGACAACACGCTGGTGGTGGACGTGAACGGCGAAGTGAAGCTAGTGCATCAGGGCGAAATGCCCTTGCCCCACATGCAGGGCAAGGGACACGGCCCGAATATTCAGATGCATCGAGGTCAGGGCGGGCAGCAGGGCCGAATCGGCCCGGGCGGACAGGGTGGACATAGACAAGGTGGGCAGTTCGGTTTCGGACAGGGCTTTGGCAATTTCAACCAGTCGGGATCACTGGACCAGATTCGCGACCGGTTGCCCTTCTTCGGCGCCAATGGCGGTCCAGGAGACCTGTCTGATTTCCTGTCTCCAGAGGTTCTGGAGAGGATTGAACAGTTCGGACGAGGCGAGCTTGATCGCAGTGATTTCTTAAGCGAGATTTGCGAGAGTCTGGATCAGGAAAACCTGCCTGACAGGATCATAATTCGATGCGAGACATCGGATGAGGCGCCGGCAACGCCTGCGGTTGATGACAACTCGCTCTAAACTGCGTCGATATTTCTGAACGCCCGGGGCAAACTCCCGGACGCGAACTCAAGTCGAGGTCCGGTGTCTGGTTGGGGAGCGACCGGACACTGGGCCTCATGCGTCTCAGAACTTCGAGATGGTCAGCCGTGGGGGAATCTCAGGTGATGTTCTGCGGCATATTCAGTGTGATCATTACAAAGATTCCGTTTGACGGCGCTGCAATCCAGACGTAAGATGAGATTGTAGCCCGATAGATTTACTGGCCGACTAGCATACCCAGGAGCCTCATATTGTCGGGAACGATTAACATTGGACGGTTGTTCGGCATCAGCGTGAAAATCCACTTTTCGTGGGTGTTCATCTTCGCTCTGGTGGCCGGAACCCTCGCCGTCTCCTACCTGCCCAGCGCATACTCTGGCTGGCCGGCCCTTCAGTACTGGATCACGGGCATCCTCGCCAGCGCGCTTCTCTTCGTCTGTGTCCTGGCCCATGAGTTAAGCCACTCTCTCGAAGCGATGCGCCGAGGCCGAAAGGTCACCAGCATCACCCTGTTCTTCCTGGGCGGTGTGTCCCAGATCGAAGAAGAGTCCCGAAGCGCCGGAGAGGAATTTTGGGTGTCGGTGGTAGGACCGCTGGCAAGCCTTGCTCTTTCGGGCATCTTCCTGCTGTTGTTCTTCAACTTCAGGGACGGCAACTCTTCCATCACCGCGCTAACCCAGTACCTGGCTATCGTTAACCTGGCAATCGGGATTTTCAACCTGACGCCTGCTTTCCCTCTGGACGGGGGGCGAGTCCTGAAGGCTGTGGTATGGAAATTCTCAGGCAATGAGGGCCGCGCGGCGACCATCTCCAGCAGAGTTGGTTCGGTCATTGGATTCGGCATGATCGCTCTGGGGATTTTCACGCTGTTCTCTGCCAGCAGATACACGGGCATATGGCTGATCGTTATCGGATGGTTCATTCAGTCGGCGGCGGCGTCAGTCCGCAACCAGCAAGACCCGACGATAAGGCTGTCTGGACGCGTTGTGCGTGACGCCATGCGAGAGGACATGCCCACCATCGAGCCTGGGACGTCTATCCATGCGCTTGTGGAGCGCCACATAGCCACGGATTTCGAGCGGGCATACGTTGTGGTTCTTGGCGACACTCTCCAGGGCCTGATAACCGTGACTGACGTGAAGCGCGTCCCTCTAGAGGCCCGCCCGTTCACCTGGGTGTCTCAGGTGATGACGCCAGCGTCGAAGGTCGTCACGCTGACTCCCGATGCCCCGCTAGAGGACGGTCTCGGTATTCTCGCCCGCAGGGGCTTTCGTCAGCTTGTGATCATGGAGGATGATAAGCCGATTGGCCTGCTGACCAGGGCTGGCGTGGTTCGCGTGATGGAGGTCTCCGACATTCTGCATCGCGAATCTCGGAGTTCCGATACCAAAGCGTAGGGCTAGCCGACTCAAGCCTGCGCCTTCGCCCGTCCCTTCCTCCAGGACATCCACCCAACGTTGGCCTGTTCTTCCTCGATTTCCTGGATTTCGAAGGAAGGCGGCGGAAGCATTCGTGCCTGAACCTCGGTCAGTTGGTTCAACACCTCCCCAAATTGCCAGTCCTGCGACTTCAGCCTATCCTGAGGCAACTCGATCAGGTCGCTCTTGGACAGGTCTTGCTCCTCAAGGACTGCCACCCGCGCCCTGAGAGCGTGAAGCTCGGCGATCTGAGGCGTGCTGAGTAAGGGCGGTGGTTCGATGCTCGGAGGCTGAACGCGAGGCTGCGGCTCTGGCTGCGTAGCCGACTGTACAGGTTGAGCAGGTGGTGACGGTCCCTACGAAACCACATGAGAATCAACGTGTGTGGGCTGGTCGCCCGCGTCGTTGTCGTCCACAACGACCACCCATGTGAATCCCTGCGGCCTGGGTATCTGTTCTCCGTGTAATTCGCCCTTGCGTAGACGCCTACGGATTGTGTGCTCGGTGACGCCGAGCTTTTGTGACGCTTCTTGGATGGATAGACGCACCAGGTCACACCTCAACAGTAGATTTGGAAATAATTTAAAACATTCCAATACTTGATCTATGAGTTGGCAGGTCATGTAATCTCGATATGTTTGACCTGCACAAATTTTGTGCACATTCATAACCTAACCAGAACGTGCTGTGTGACGTTGCAAATACAACAGACTCGGCTCCTCTGGCAGGCGTGGATTAAGCCGATAACAGTGTGTAGACTGAACTAGATGGACATGTCTAATAATATGGCTAATCAGTTGCGGCGCAAGTGGATTCTCGGAGCGCTTGCTCTGATCGTCTTGGGACTGATCGCCGCCTGTGGCCAAAGCAATTCAGCTATCGTCACGCCTCGTGCGCCGACAACCGAGGCTGTACCAACGCCGACGTCTGAGCCGGTTATGGCTCCTCAACCTCAATCCACAGCGTTGCCTCAGCCGACTTTGACGCCACCGACACCGGTTCCTACTGAAAACACGTCTACGCCCATCGAGGCGCCGACGGCCAGTGCTAAATCGACGCCTGTGCCTGTGCCAGACACCTCGACTCCGGTTCCAGAGCCGGAGCCTGTTCCGCGCCCGGCATCGCCCCCTCTGAAGATTCCGACGCCCGCGCCCACAGCAACACCATTCGTTTATGCTCTGCCGCCAGTTGACCGTGATCTGTTCAACCTGGCTCTACGGCTTCGTCCTGAGGAAGATATTCCCAATTCACGTATCATCGCCACATCGGCAGTCCCATTGGAAGTTGGGCATCAGGACTCCTTCTTGCTCACCAATCTGACGGACGGGAAGTCACGCTCCATCAACGCCACTGTGCAGGTGGTCAGCGAACATGCCAATTGGTACGTGGACAATGACGTGAACATACCTGCACAAGACCTGGAAAAAGCCGCCCGGATATACGAGGATCAGGTCCGCCCTGCGGTGGTGAGCGCTCTAGGTGACATCTGGAATCCAGGGATTGACGGCGACCCTCGCCTGAACATCCTTCACGCCAATCTGTCCGGCGCGGCGGGTTACTATGGCTCTAGGGATGAGTTTCCTCGACAGGTGCATCCCAACAGCAACGAACGCGAGATCATATACATGGACGCCCGCAGCCTGAAGGCTGGATCTGACCTCTACATGGGCGTTCTGGCTCACGAACTCCAGCACGCCATCCACTGGAACCAGGATATCGGCGAGGAGGCGTGGGTGAACGAGGGCCTATCTGAGTATGCCACAAACCTGGCTGGGTACAGGGCGCAATCTCAGGACTCTTTCCTCAAACGTCCACAAGTGCAGCTAAACTCGTGGCCGACCGACATTCAGACCAGCTTCCCTCATTATGGAGCGTCGGTTCTGTTCTTCACGTACCTGTCCCAACATTACGGCGGCCCGGAGGGAATGGGAGAGCTTGTTCGACAGCAGTTGGATGGTGTCGCCGGAGTGAACGCCTATCTGGCCCAATATGAAACGACCTTCACCGAAGTGTTTCAGAACTGGGTTGTCGCCAATTATCTGGACGCCTCCACTGGCCCATACGGTTACCCTGACACTGACGTCGAGCTACAAAACGCGGCCAAAGTTTCTCGCGCGGCATCGCTCAGGGAGAGACAGCCCCAGTTCTCAGCGCAGTACTATGACCTGTCAGCCTTGGGAGGCCATGTAACCCTGCTATTCCAAGGCTCCACCACGACCCGTCTTGTTGGCGACGGCTGCCACGGCGGAAAGTCGTGCTGGTGGGGAGGAATGGCCGACTCCATAGATTCCACCCTCACTGGGCGGTTCGACCTGTCGGGCTTGACCGAAGCGAACCTGAAATTCGATATCTGGTATGACATCGAACGAGGCTGGGACTACGCCTACGTCGAGGTGTCCAAAGACGATGGGCAGACCTGGGACATTCTTCGGATGTCACGGTCAACAAAGTACAATCCCACCGGAAACAGCTACGGCCACGGCTACACCGGCTCCAGTGGAGTCTGGGTGGACGAATTTGTGGACCTGACACCCTACGTTGGCGGCGAAGTTCTGATAAGGTTCGAGTACGTGACCGATGATGCGGCTCATCTCGATGGCGTAGTGATTGATAACATCACCATACCGGAGTTGGGGTTCCTGGATGACGTAGAATCCTACACGGTCTGGGAAGCGCAGGGGTTCACTCGCATTGGCGAATTTTTGCCCCAGCAATATGCTGTTCAGCTTATGGAGATTTTCGAAGATGACACTTTCCGGGTCACGCCAATGGAGTTGGACGCGAACAACGCCGGAGGGCTGGTCATCACAGGCATCGGCTCGGTGGTGAAAAAGGCAGTGCTGGTAGTTTCACCAATTACCGAGGGGACTCGACACCCTACCAACTTCGATCTGGAGATAATCCTTCCTGGACCTACTGGACCGTAATGAGATTTTGAAATGCTCCTGCTGTTAGCCGGTTTCATAGCGGTAATTTGGGGCGTGGAGGTGGCGAACACATTGATGGATCATCGCCTCAGCGAGTTTGGAATCGTCCCGCGAACCACCGAGGGCCTTCGAGGAATCCCTCTATGGCCTTTCCTTCACGCCGGGTTCGGCCATGTGATATCCAACACCCTTCCGATGGCCGTGCTGGGAGGCGTGATCGCGATTCAAGGGCGCAACACGCTGCTGAAGGTGTCGGCAATCGTGGTAGTGGTCTCCGGGGCCGGGGTGTGGGTGTTCGCGAGGCCCGGAATCCACGTAGGCGCCAGCGGTCTAGTGTTCGGATACTTCGGATACCTGGTGGCGCGGGGATGGTACCAGCGAAGCCTTTCGTCGGTGGCCGTGGCGATACTGGTTGTGTTCTTCTACGGCGGTCTGATCTTCGGGATAGTTCCGTCCTTCGGGTTCGTGTCCTGGGAGGGCCACCTGTTCGGTCTTTTGGTGGGAATTCTTGCGGCCAAAATCATCGACGAAAAAAAGCCGCGCAAGGGCGAGCAAGAAGCGTCAGTGTGAGCCTGATTCATAGCCGATGTCACTCCGGTTCGACAGTTTTGGTCGGCCAACTAGCGTTTTGGTTAGCAAATGGTATAATACTTTCGTATTCAAGATAGCCCAAATGTTGACCATCGTAGTTCAGCGGGATAGACCTCTTCACTATTGTCGGTATTGTTCAACTGCTTTTTTGATCCAATCCGGCATGTGATGCAAGCTTTAAGGGGGGCGCCGTGACATCTGGTGACTTTACCTTCTCAACATTTTCAAAGAATGCCTTCTATGGCGAACTGAACGGGCGTTTGATCGACATGGTCGACGTCGGTTCTGGTCAGCGAATCGTTGATCTAGCCTGTGGCACTGGCGGCGTGACCCGGCTGATTCTGGAGCGAATCCGTGACGCTCGCGAGTCGGTCGTCATCGCTGTGGACCACTCGTCAACGGCCCTACGCCAGGCGATGGACGACCTCAAGGACATCCGCGACAACGCAGTCCAGTTCGTTCAGAGCCAGGTTGAGCAGGTCTCGGAGTCACTGAAAGAGCGGGCCGACACCGTGGTCTTCTGCAACGCGATCCACTACATCCCGGACAAGGACGCGCTGCTAACCGAGATATCAAAGACGCTGAAGCCGGGCGGCAAGTTTGCCTTCAACACCTCGTTCTTCGAGGGCGGCCAGCTCCCAGAGTCGCTGCTGTTCTACCGCAAGTGGATGTTCAAGTCAGCGCGCATTCTCCGCAAGGAACATGGGTTGTCAACACAGAGAACCGCGAAAGTGGAGTCACGAAAGCACCTGACCGCTGAGCAGTACCGTGAGTTGGTCGAGCGACACAACTTCACCGTACTCAAGCAGGAAATCGACACCGTGAACGTCCCGATTGATGGCTGGCTGGACATCAGCACTTTCGAGGATTTCATCGTCGGAACTCTGCCCGGAGTGCCCCTGGATGCGGCCAGCGATTCTCTCCAGAAGGGCTGTCATCAGGCATTCGAGGAGTTGAACCTGACATACGTCCCCCGCAACTGGCTGGACATGGTGGCCGTTCGGGCCTAGTCGAACAGCCTTCAGAGGACTCGAATTTCCGCCCTCTATATCACCGAACGCGAAGTTGAGAGCCTTCTCTCCATGGAGGAGGCTCTTTTTGTTGTGGAAAATTCCCTCAGACATCTGGCCGCAGGCAACGCCACGAGCCGTCTGAGAGAGCGGGTCGTCGGAGGGCCGGACGTGCAGGTCAACACAATGCTCGCCGCTGACTACGAGCAGGGCATCCACGGATTCAAGACCTACACCGTGGCCTCGGGAGTCTATCGCTTCTTCGTCTATCTGTACGATAGTGAGAGCAGCGACCTGCTGGCAATTATCGAGGCCAACCGCATGGGCCAGATTCGCACAGGAGCCGCCACAGGCGTAGCCACAAATCTGATGGCCCGTGCCGATGCCACCGACGTCGGCATTTTGGGCAGTGGCTCGCAAGCCCCCACACAGTTAGAGGCCGTGTGCCAGGTGAGGGCCATCCACCGCGTCCGAGTCTACAGCCCAACTTTCGTCAACCGCGAAAGATTCGCCAACGATATGTCCCAGCGTCTGGGCGTCGAGGTTCTGCCTGTCGAGTCACCTCGACACGCAGTGGATGGCGCGGACATCGTAGTGACCATCACCAGCTCTCGCGAGCCTGTTCTGGAGGGCGCGTGGCTCTCGCAGGGCATGCACGTGGCTGCAGTCGGAGGCGCCGACCCATACGTCAGAGAGCTGGACGACGAAGCGGTTCAGCGGGCCGACCTCATCGTTGTCGACGATCTGGCCCAGGCCAAAATCGAGTCAGGCGAACTGATGATGCCAGCGTCCAGAGGCCTTGTGCTGTGGGAGCAGATGCGCGAGCTATGGCAGGTCGTGAGCGGGGAGGTCGCGGGCCGAAACTCCGATGACGACGTTACGCTGTTCAAGTCCCTGGGCATGGGCCTGTGGGACATCGCCGCCGCCAGGGTCGTCTATGACAACGCCGTTGCGTCCGACGCAGGCAGACGGTTGAGGGCGAGTTCGTAGTTCGCTGAAATCTGATCCTGCCGCCGCCATACCTCGTCATTCTGAACTGCGGTGAAGAATCTGACCCTGTGCTGCAATTATCTGCATTTTCGTGACCAGATACTTCGCTCCGCTCAGTATGGCAACTGAGGGCTATTTCCAGAGCGCAGGCTGAAACACCATCAAATAGATCAAAAACACCACCAGGGCCGCGATAGCAAGTCCTATGATGTTTCCCCTGAGGTCTAGCCTACGGTACTCTGCCGAGTCAGGATAGTTTTCTTCTGCCAACGTTATTTGGCGTCGCAAGAGTGGAGCGTACACCGCTCCGCCAATCGCTGTCACCACCAGGAAAACCACGATAGACGTTATTACCCACGGTGTCGTGAAATCCTGCCCGCTCCGGTCAACGAGCGCCAGACCCGTGATTCCGACCACCACGTAGGACGGATTTACCTACCGCATTTCCATGAGACGAATCGTCTTCAGCGTATAAGCTCGCCCTGACGGATTGTTGAGCGCCATTCGTGTCCACACAAATAGGATATGTTAGCGGCGAACGCAGCGATTGTGGCGAGGATGTGGATGATTAGGAGAGTGTTCAGCAGCATATTCTGTCCTTCAGCATTGGATCACGGATTGTAGCAAGAATAAACTTTGGACAGTCGGCGGTCAATGGGATGCTGGAATGGATACTGGAGCTTCCTTTGGCTCCGAAGTGGCAGAACTTGAACACGCTGAGAATCGTATTCATATCGAAGCTATCATCAAAAAAATGCATTCGCGCCGCGAGTGAACCGACCAGACATGAATCATTCAATTGTGCGAATAGCAGTCCTGGTTGCTCTGATCGTGGCAGTGGTGGCGTGTTCAAATAACGACACATCCGAATCGACGGGCGATCCTTCTCTCAGCGACGGCGGTGATGTGACGCCAGGCGTTGCGGACAACACTTCGGTTTCCTCGACTGTCTCTCTTGCCTATGATTCCAACCGTGCCATGTGGGATATCTTCTCGTGGCCCGCGGTGGCATCGGCTGAGAAGGGCCGGGCGCTGTTGGAAATAGCCCGTATGGGTGACCGCAGCATGGTTCCACCTCTGGTCGAAGCCCTGAAGTATATGCCATCGGGTGCGTTGCGGGAACAGGTGGCGACCGCTCTCTGTGAGGTAACGGAGCAGAGCTATACCGGTGACGATTGGGAAGGGTGGACGGAGTGGCCCGGCAGAAACCGTGAAAGCCATGAGCCGCCGCCCGAATACGTCAAGTGGAAGATAGACCTTATGGCTGGCCTGGACTCCAGGTTCCTCGAGTTCCTGACTCCGGCTCTGGAATACTCTCCCATCGACCTGCCTGAGGTGGTCTGAAGCGGGGTGGGGCCTAACGATAGCCCCGACCTGACCAGTCCGTTGATTGTCCCTGCCACCGAAGCTGTCTACTTCGACGCCGATGACAGGGTGTTCGGAGTAACCATTGAAGGAGAGAGCCGGGCCTACCCGTTGCGAATCGTCAACGCCCACGAGATGGTCAACGATGTGGTTGGCGGAGAACCCATATCGCTCATGTGGTGAACGCTTTGCGGGACCGGAATCGTGTATTCCGCCAGAATCGACGGCAAACCGACCATCTTTGGCACTTCTGGAATGCTCTATCGGTCCAACAAGCTGATGTACGACCGCGAGGCCAAAACGCTGTGGAGTTCATTGCTCGGAAACCCCTCATCGGCTTTCTGGCGCATCGAGAAGACCTCAAACTGGAGATATCCCCTCGTGGCTCCCACGATATGGGGTCGAGTGGTTAGCCGAACACCCTGATACCTCGGTCCTTTCACCGCTCAATGACTTCTATCGTCCGATTGTCTATCCGCGGGAGGACTACTACAAATCGACCTATTACAGATATCGGACAATCCCGAACACGATGTTCCCTGTGTGGAATCGGGATGGCCGCCTGGGGACCAAGGCAGGGGTTCTTGGCGTCAGTATCAGTGATAGCCACAAAGCGTATCCGGTCTCGACTCTCCGAGCCTTGCGGGTAATCAATGACCGCGTCGCAGGCCGAGACGTCGTGATCGTCTCATCCGCCATAAGCTCTGACATCCGAGTGTACGAGCGCGACGCTCAGGAGTTCCAACTACCGTCGGGCTCCTTTGACGGGCGGCCCGCTGCCATGGTCGATGAAAGCGGCGAGACCTGGACGGCAGGCGAATCCGCTCTAGTATCTGAGGACGGCTCTACAACGCTGCGGCGGCTGTCATCCAACATCTACTTCTGGTATGCCTGGTTCGCCTTCCACCCAGAAACCGACCTGTACACCACGCTGCAAAAATAGACTGCAATTCAAAAAATTCATCCAGCCAGGACTGGTTCCTCTCTGGGCACGATGGTCCCATCGGTCATAACGACACCGTCCTCGCATATTGACTCGATCCGCCCGCCTTCAAACTGTTCATTGTACAGGCTTGCGTACAGGCCTCCCTTTCGTAGCAGTTCCGAATGCGTTCCCTGTTCGACTATCCTGCCCTGGTCAACGGCGAAGATTACGTCCGCGGACAAGATAGTTGACAGTCTGTGAGCAATGGCTATGGTGGTACGTCCAGCCATCAGTGGTTCAAGAGCAGATTGGACATTCCGCTCGCTGACCGTGTCTAGTGCAGAGGTGGCCTCGTCTAGAATCAGCACTCTCGGATCGTGCAGTATCACCCGCGCTATTGACAGGCGTTGACGCTCCCCGCCAGAAAGCCGGTACCCGCGCTCTCCCACCACGGTGTCGTAACCGTCCGGGAAGTCGATGATTCTGTCGTGGATGTACGCGGCCCTGGCGGCGGTTTCGATCTCGTCTTGTGTCGCGTTGGGATTGCCGTATAGAAGGTTGCTGCGAAGGCTCGCATGGAACAGGTAGCTGTCCTGGGCGACGTAGCCGATGATTCCGGCCAACGTCTGAAGGCGCATGTCCCGAACGTCGATGCCGTCGATTTTGACCATTCCATCGGTCGGGTCATAAAGCCGGGGAATCAGGTACGAGATCGTCGTCTTGCCCGCTCCGCTTGGCCCGACGAACGCTGCGAGTTGGCCCGGCTCAATCTCGAAACTGACCCCATTCAACGCCAAACGGCGACCAGAGTCGTCATCAGGTTTTTTCCCCCTGGAATCATAAGATAGATTTACGTTCTCGAAGGCGACCCGTCCGCTGATGGTCCTTGGATCAATCTCGATTGGGTCGGGCGAGTCTTCGATTTCGGGTTTCAGATCGAGGTAGCCGTAAATCCGCTCGAACAGAGCCAGTGAGGACTGAAGCTCGACCGACACCTGAAGCAGACTCCCGATAGGGAAGAACAACCTCGCCTGCAAGGTCGTGAACGCGACGATTGTGCCAGCGGTGACTCCAGTTGTTCCTCCTCCCGTGACCAGATATCCGGCGATCACGTAGACGACCACAGGCGACAGCGAGAAGAAAATTTGCATCGAGGCGAAGAAGGCCTGTCCGATCATCTGGAGCTTGACGGCAAGGTCGGACAGCCTCTGGTTTTCGCCCTGGAACCGTTCAATCTCCTGGTTCTGTCGTCCGAACAGTTTTGTTAGCATGACGCCGGATATGGACAGCGACTCCTGGGTTATCGCTGTTATCTCGGCCGCAGATTTCTGCTGTTCCGCGGTGACAAGCCGACGACGCTCACCCACGAACTTCGAGAGGAAGAAGAACACGGGCGCGGTGCCAACCGCCACCAGCGTTAGCTGCCAGGACAGCACCAGCATCGCGATAAGGGTGCTGATGAATATGACCGTGTTCGACAGCACGTTCGACACCGTGTTAGTGACGACGTTCTGTATCCCTCCAACGTCGTTGGAAATGCGCGACTGAATCTCGCCAGTTCGAGTGCCAGTGAAAAAGCCGATAGACAGGCTTTGAAGGTGGCGATAAAGCCTGTCGCGCAGGTCGCGCATCACCTTCTGGCCCACGAGGTTCATCAGGTAAGTTTGAAGTATACCCAGCGCGCCTGTCACGATGGTGATGCCTGCCATTATGCCGCCGATAGTCCACAGGAGGTTGAGGTCGGGCTGGCCGCTCTCAGGGAACAGAGCCGAGTCGAAAACGACTCGAATCAGGACGGGGTTTACTGCTCCAAGCCCTCCGGTCACCAGGATCAGCAGGACAACCACGATCCCCTGCTTCCAGTACGGTTTGAACGAACCGGCAGTCCGCTTGATCAGGCCTTTGGAGATTTTCGTGTCGTTGTCTCTTTGGTCGATTGTAACTCGCATACGCATATCGGCCACCAATGCCTCGAATCCCGACAATTGATAATATGATCAAGCGTAATCCCAAGCGCGGTCTGCGGTCAACGAAATCGGCGAGTCGCGGAAGGCACATCCTCAACCACTTAACGTCATAAAACCTGACCACCTTGAAAACAATTAAGGCATTTCAGGCAAGGATCGGGCGGACCTACACCGCACCATGAGAAAAGACAGCAGGAGCAATGCGACGCCAAGTCCCATCAGCGCCGTAATCGAAGCCGAGGGGACAGGCGTAGGCGTGACGTCTGGCAAATTGGGGAAGGTCAGATCGAAACTCAACTTCAACACTGGGATCCCCAAGACAAATAAGACATCCTTTTCATTAGCAAGAATGTCCTCCAGCAAAAACACGATTTCGGCGTCGGCGAATAATGTGTCAGAAGGATTGATAACCAGCAGTTCGTATTTACTGTTGATGATGGGGACAGGATTTGATACATATTCGCCTACCTGGCCGCGTAGGGCGAAGCCGTCTGGCACGGGAAAGCCACCGGCGGTGACATTTCCAGAGGAGATAAAAGGGGCGGGCGGGAGGCCCTGGAGAACAACTGACCAACAAACGATATGGATACTAGGACGACGACAAGAGCCACAAAGACAATCTTTGCCAGCCCCGTCATGTAAAGTCGTTGAAACAGCTTGGGATCTCCATCAAAACAACCACAAACTGTCAATCGTTCTTGTCGTGTCCCAGTTACAGAACTACTTCAGGAATCCCACCTTTTCGTAGGTGCCTTTCGTGACTGGCTTGGCTTCGATTTCAAGCCAGTCTTCCAGGATTTCGGTGTACAGGCTTCGGAAGTCCAGATTGAAGGCGAGGTCGCCCTCGATCAGGTCTTCGGGGTTTAGCGATGGGTACTCGCTGTAATGGCCGCCCTCGACAGCATCGCCGATCATGAAGGCCACCCCACCCGATCCGTGGTCGGTGCCATTTCCGTTGTCTCTGACTCGACGTCCGAACTCGGTGAAGACGAACATCAGCACATCGTCGCCCTTGTTCGCCTGTTTCATGTCTTGGTAGAAATCGTAAATCCCGCCACACGCGTCTGTGAGCAGGCCTTCCTGCAGGGCAATGCCGTTGGTGTGCGCGTCGTAGCTGCCATGCTGAGTGTAGCAGATGCGGGTCCCTATGTCGGCTTGCAGCACCTGAGCGGCCCCCTTCATCGCTTTGGCGAAGCCGTTGGAGGCGTATTCGACATTGGAAGAGTAGTTTTCGGTCACGGTTCCCAGAATTTCGGCGCCCCGAAGCGCATCGAGACCGGTCTGGCTGAGGTAATCCATGACAGGCCCGCTTCCGATGGCCTGAGCGTACATATCCTTGAAGGCTTGGAGAGCGTCGTTGCGCTGCTGAGACTCGCCCATGTGGCTCATGAGTCCGTAAGTGTCAAGATCGGTGACTGACGCCACGGGCGCTCCGTGTGCCACCAGAGCGCGAGGCAGGGCAGATGAGAAGTTCACTGCGGCAACCACGTTGTCATGTTTCGGGTACATCTGGTTGATCGCGTTGCCGAGCCATCCTTCGTTGCCGACCTTCGTCGGTTCGGCAGTGTGCCAGATGTCCATCGAGCGGAAATGAGATCTGTTCGGAACCGGATATCCCACTCCGTGGATTATGGCAACGTTGCCCTGATCCCAAAGTTCTTTGATCGGCGCCATAACCGGGTTCATTCCCAGCCCGTCGCCGATGTCAATTACTCTGTCCTCGGTGATCCGCACGTTGGGCCTGTTGTCCACGTACTGAGGATCGTTGTATGGGATTATGCAGTTGAGGTAGTCGTTCCCGCCTGACAACTGAACAACCACTATCTTCTTTTCGGCCATTGATCTACTCCTGAGCCTCTTTGCAAGCTATCTTAAACTAATTCCGTTCATTCTGGCATCAATCGGAGGATGCTGATTGAACCAACGTTCAGTTTATGAAACGTATTTTGAACTGATCAAATTCTCTCGAAAATCTGGAACCTGTGACGTCCGGTTTCAACCACATAAACCCGACCATCCTCGTCGAGCTCGACAGCTGCGGGGTCCCACAGATACGGTTCCATGCGCGCTGATATCTCGTGCGGGTCGTCGGTGTCTGGTTCGTAAACAGGAACGTAGGACTCCCTGGCCTTTCGCTCGTCATCCTGAGATGCCAGATACTCGACGGCCCACGGATTCAGGCCCGCCTCGCCTCGCTGGGTGTCGAGGAAATTCCATTCGGAGTCGAAGACCTGAAGCCTCTGGTTGCCCCAGTCAGCCACGTAGATGTTCCCTTCCGGGTCCACGGCGACGTCGGCGGGGCGGTTAAGTTGGCCTTCACTGCTGCCGTTTTCTCCAAAGGTCGCCAGATGTTGGCCTTCGGAGGTGAATTTTTGAATCCTGTCGTTGCGCCAGTCAGCGATATAGACGTTCCCGGAGGAATCCTGGCCCAGACCCCAGGGATGATTGAATTCACCATCGCCCGTGCCTAAGCTTCCCCACTGAGTTATGAACTCACCGTCGAGGCTGTATCGCTGGACCCTGTCGTTGCCCGAATCCACCACCAGAATGGTGTCGCCCTGGACGAGCAGGCCGCTGGGCTGGTCAAACTGGCCCTCGGCCGAGCCTTTCTCGCCCCACATGCTCAACGGATTGCCGTCGTAGTCGAATTTGGTAATCCTGTGAAGCGACTCATCTGCGATGTAAGCGTTCTCATCGTCGTCGAGGGTTATGCTGGTGGCCCCGACCATCTGGCCGAGTCCGCGGCCAGATGCCCCAAACTGGCCCAGAAAATCATGGTCGCGGGTGACCTTCTGGATGCCCACCACCTGCGCTGTGCTGGCCTTGCCCCGACTGAGAAGGTATATCACGCCGTCGGACCTTATCGCGATAGAGGTGGGCAGTTGGAACCCCCGGCCTCCGAAATCTGCCTCGAAGCCCACGTTCGTGGAGTAGCGCAGGCCGAATGCTGTTGTTGTCATGGCTATGCCTCCCTGGCCTCGCAGTCTTAAGCGGTCTGATATTCCTGGGTGGTGACAATAAGCTGGATAATAGCCACAGCAGCGTCATCGAATTGAGCAGATGCATCGTCGCTGCCCCAGGATAGCTCTCCGTATTTGGCAGCGTAATTCTTGAGTCCGCTGCGAGTAGTATCGAGAACATCCAGCGGGCCGAGGATATCGAGACATGCGTCAACCAGGTCGTCCGATGACATCGAACCAGAGCCAACGCTCGCCTTGATCCTCTCGATAATATCCCTTACGCCGTCCTTGTTCGGGTCGTTTAGTATCTGGCTGGCGAAATTCACCCTCACGACATATGAACCAGTGTTGATCCATTCCGTGCCGCCCTGCCAGCCTTCAACGCTGGGTGGCCTGAACAGGCCCTGGCCCATATTTGCACAGGCGGCGTCGGCCATATAGGTCTCTTGGGACGGAATCTCGACGGGGCCGGCCAGTCTCATAGTGCCGATCACCATTTCCGCCGGGCTCTTGATTCGCGCAAAGCGCGCTGAGTCCGCCTTGAAGAAGTCGGACTCGAACATCGCCTTCAACATCGCTTTGATGCTGTGTCCGTCCTCGAAGTACGCCTTACAAAGCAGGTCTATCGCCTCTGGGTCACGGGGCGGCTCGTGCGGCCACTGCGGGACAGGAAGCTCATCGGCGACAAAGAAGTGATACAGATGCCGGGCGAGGAATGCAGCCGTCGCAGGCTGCTCACAGATAATCCTGACGGCGTCTTCGCCATTCCAGTTTCCGGTCTGTCCGAGGATGGTCTTCTCGCCGTCATCGTGGTCGTCGGCGTCAAATTCAAACTGCCAGGACATGTACCCCCAAGGCCGAGCGGTGTTGTTTCGCATCTTGATGGACATGTAGTCAGGATTAACTACGCTCCAACCTGTGAAGGCCCTGGCAGTCTCCTTGATATCTTCCTCGGAGTAGTTGCCAACGCCCATCGCGAAGAGTTCGAGAATCTCTCTCCCGAAGTTCTCGTTGATGTTCGACCCGTGATTGTCCTGATTGTCCAACCACATAATCATCGCGGGGTCTCTCGCAAGCTCTAGCAGCAGGTCATCGAAGCTCCCCATGCCATGATCGCGGAACATGTTGATCTGGTTGGTGACTACCTTGTTCTGTATGAGCTTGGTCGATGCGGTGGCGAAAATCCGATGCCAGAACAGGCACATCTTTTCACGAAGGGGCGTGTCTGTCATGACCAGACGATAGACCCAGTGCGGACCACCGGCGGACCTCAGGTCGGACTGGTCAACGTGGTGCCGGCGTATCAGGTCGTCAGGTATCTCATCTGGGTGGTCCGGGTTGAGCATCTCATCGAGCATCGCGTCATAGCCGATTTCCAGCGCCCTGTCCATTTCGGCTGGCGTGGCGCCGAATCCGGCTCGCCTGAGCAGGTGCGCCATAAGCGCAACGTCTTGCTTCTCATGAACAGTCGTCATACCGAACTCTCCTGGCATTTTTGTATTTTTTGAATTATGGAGGGGATTCTTCGCTCAAGAAGTAACGTACAATTGCCTGTAAAATGCTCCAAAAGTCCCCCAAATCCTCAAGCAATAACGAGAGTATATCACCAATCGCCTAGCTGACGTGTCACTCGTGCGCCAAAGCGCCTCCGCGATCAAGGGCTGGATTCCCGAAGGGGGTTGACGCCCGCCAATAACCGAATGATATAACCCGTTCCAATCTGACTACCAGTAAAGGATGATGACGTGGCCCGTTACCCTCAAGCAATTCTGGTGTCCTGCGAAATCCCGTGGGACGAAGACGAAAACCTGATGGAGGATGTCTTCCGCAAAGAGGTGCAGATCACCCTGCAACGGGGTTTCAAGCACTTGTACATTTTCGGGACAGCGGGCGAGGGTCACGCCGTCGACACGGCCCGATTCCAGATAATCGTCGAGATATTCAGGGAGGAGACTCAAGGCAAGTCCGTGCGTCCGATGGTCGGGGTTATTGGCCTGTCCACGGCGAACATCGTCGAGCGGCTGGGGTTCGCCTACGACATGGGGTTTCGGACGTTCCAGATTTCCCTGCCCAGTTGGGGCGTTCTGAGCGACATCGAGTTGATGGTCTTCTTCAAGGACGTATGCAACACCTTCCCAGACGCCGATTTTCTCCACTATAACCTGCCCCGTTCTAGACGAATCCTGAACGGCCAGCACTACCGACGGCTAATCGACGCGGTGCCCAATCTGGTTGCCACCAAGACTACCAGTGGCGGATTAGAAGGCGCCGCAGACTTGATGAAACATTCGTCGGAGCTTCAGCACTTCTTCGGAGAGCGCAACTTCCCTCACGGAGCGATGTATGGCGAGTGCTCGCTGCTGGCTTCCTGGGCTCCGGCGTCGCCCCACAAGACTCGCGAGCTTTTCGACGCGGGACGACGGCAGGAATTGGACCGGCTGTTCACTCTCCAGGCTGCTTTTCACAAGATGACATCCGACGTGCTGGGTCCTGTGAGGGACGGCGAACATATCGACGGCGCCTACGACAAGATGCTGGTGCGTCTCGGAGGCCTGGAAGAGATGCCCCTGCGCCTGCTATCACCGTATCAGGGTTTCACAGAAGAGCAGTACCAGCTTTGCAAGGCAGTTCTATATGAGCAGTACCCCGATTGGGTGGCGGAGGATTTGGGTGTGTAAGTCTCGAAGTTCACTTCCAAGCAACCGGCGATGAAATATCTGATTGGCCTCGTTGGTCTCATTGATGGTCTGGAGCTTGGCAACGAATTTCCTGACATTGACCAGAACACCAACTTACTGTTACATCGGTCAATTGTTACTCACGGGGATGGATAGAGGGGAGCATAGTCGCTCGCACTTATATGGCCGTGAGGTTGGTGCGTAGCATCCTTGAAGGTGGCGTATTTATATTATCGTTGGTAGGCACTTTCGGCTACATATCAACGGGCGAAGACTCGTTGTGGCGGCCTGTTTCAGCGTTGCTAATGGCCACCATCGTAACAACGACGCTAGCTATCTCACACACATACAGAGCCTACGGATCAGTGACCGCCGCGCGTCAGGTGCGCTCCTGAATCCTGATAACCTGATAACCTGCTCCCCTAACACCGTCTAAAGGATGATTGATCAATGCCCATGACAAACCAGGAATTAAATAAATTTCTCAGCGAAACACACGTGGCGGTTATCAGCACCGTTGATGCCGACAACCGGCCCCGCTCGGCCCCCATATGGTACGAGTGGAAGGACGGGGCGGCCTACTTGTTCACAGGTAGGCGAACGTTGAAGTGGCGCAACATTCAGGACAATCCCAACGTGTCTCTGTGCGTTGACTGGCGTGAGCCTCCGTACAGATCAGCCATCATACAGGGAACTGCTGAGGAGGTGGAGGTGGACATGTATGACCTGGTGCTGTCCATGTCAGTAAGGTACTACGGAGAGGAGAAGGGCCGAGCCTTCGCGGAAGGCTATCGGGATAACAATGAGAACGTTGTCGCGTTTCGTGTCACGCCGGAGAACATAACGTCCTTCGAGAGCGACGAGTAGCCAAATATTAACGATGGAGGCGAAGGCAATGTCAACGGCCGCCGATATGGTCACTGTCGTTGACCGAAACACAATCGCTTTTGAGCGAAGATTCCCAGACAAGCTTGAGCGGGTCTGGTCTGCGATTACGGTCAAGGATGAGATTGATCACTGGTTCATGAAGACTGAACTCGACTTGAGAGTCGGCGGCGCCTTTTCATTCGAGAAGGGATGGGACGGGTGGATATCTGAATTGGAAAATCAGCGCTACGTTCAATTTAATAGCAGTCACGAATCATTCACCCGATTTGAAATCGAGCCAGATGGCGACGGAACTCTGTTCCATCTGATCGATAAATTGCCTGGCGATTTCGTTATGGAAGTCGGCTCTCGACAAGACAACCCAATCGAAGATTCTGACACAGAAAAGATGCGACTTGTCGGATATAATCAGCCGGGAGGCCCCGGAACGCACTGGACGGGCGTGGTCGCGGGGTGGCATGCATTCGTCGACTCCCTGGAGAGTTATTTGACTGGAGAACCGTCTGGAGAAGGCCACAATCGCCTGAGCATATTTTATGACCGCTTTCTGGTTGATTATCATTCAATCTGAGATGCGTTGAGTTGCTCCATCAGACCGTGCATATCGTAGTTGTGCCAGCGCTCGATGAACTTACCGTCGGCAACCCGATATATCCAGATACCTGTCCACGCGACCTCTTTGTTCGTGGGTTGAATGCCCTGAAACTCGCCCTTTTGCGTGCCCCGGAACGTCAGGCGAGCCACGACCTTGTCGCCTTCGGTGATCACATCCTCGATGGTTACATGGATGCCTGGGAAGGCGTCGCGACGGCTGGTGACTCCGCGTTTGACTGACTCGGGGTCAAGCTCGTTGCCTTATGGCCCCACGCCAACGTAATCAGGGGCGCATACCTCGTCTATGACGTCCAACCTGCCCTCGTTCCAGGCCTCTTCGTACATTCGGCGCACAAGATTTTCTTGTTCTCCAGCCATGAACAATGCTCCTGAAGCCGATTGGCGCTGGTCTTGCGCTCTTAACCGCCAAATTGACGGCGCCGCGACCACCGGGTAGGATTGCCTCCATCACATTCAAAAGGAGACAACATGACCACATCACGCAGCGCAATGGCAGAGGTATCCCCCAAGCTGGCAGAGCTTACCGCGGACGTGCTGTTCGGAGACGTATGGGAACGACCCGAACTGTCCAAGCGAGACCGCAGCCTCATCACCGTGTCCGTGCTGGTTGCGCTCTACCGCACAGGCCAACTGCCAGGACACTTCCGACGCGCGCTGGACAACGGAGTGACCAAAGAAGAGATCGGCGAACTCATCAATCACGTCGCATTCTACGCCGGATGGCCCACGGCAGCAAACGCGGTCCAGATCGCCAAAGAGGCGTTTGACGAGTAGGCGGTCAGGCATCAGAAATTCATCGGCATAACTGTCCATTCTGAACGGACGTGAAGAATCTGGTCGCAATGATGACGGAGCGCGCGTCCAGCGACCAGATGCTTCGCCTCAACTCAGCATGACAGCCTTGCTCTGCTCCTCTAGACGATTTTGCTCAACTTGAACTCGCGCCATGCCTCGTTGCTCATGCAGGCGATCCGTATGAGCCGTAGTTTGCCGCTCTCATAGCCAGGTTCGTCTGGCAAGTCGATTTCGTAATCAACTATGTGACGCGCCGATTTATCGACCCACATCGTCCCGCCGCGTCGTTCAAGTCCCGCGCCGTCAACACTGTACTTGTGGCACAGAGAGCCGTGCTGTTCCTCTTCGGAGACGAAGTCAACAGTCACTAAACCCTTGAACGCAAAGGACGGGGCCTGCTCGATGTAACTGTTGAGTCTGTGCGGATCGGGGTATCCGGCTGTGACGAAGTCCGCTATTCCAAAAAAGCATGGAGCGAGCGGGTCGAGGTAATGCGGGAGTGTAATGTTGAGACTGGCAAAGTCGAGATCGTAGCTGTGCCAGGGGTAATTTCCTATGGTCACGGCATGTTGGAATCTGTGCGAACGGAGGCTGCCTGCGACCGTCACCTGATTAGAGTCTTCAGCTTGGTCCAGAGTCGCAACCCGGGTTCTCTCGCCATCTGCCCGAATCTTCCAGGACCTTATCTCTCTCACCGAAAAGCGGTTCCAATTCATTTTAGCGGTGACTAGTGTTGCTTCCGATTCGCCCTCGGTTCACTTGAAGGCCTCTAACGAGTCTTTCGACGAGACGTATCGCGCGATGTCGCTTTTATGGCTGCCATCGACGTTAGATTTTTCGTAAACATAAGCAGTTTTAACAGCCACTTTCTCTGGCTGGTAACTCAATTGGCTCATCGCCACCTCCATAACGAGGTTGTTTTTTTCATGCGTCTGTGTTCAAGACGAACGACGGCTCCAAAGTGTTGAGGGGACGAAAACTTTCATGTCACCCAGGCTGTTAGAACCTGTGCGGTAGAGAGTGAGAGGATTAGGTGACGCTTTTGCGCTAAACGAAGGGCCACGGAACATTCTGATACGGGTCCAGGCGTGGGAGCGCCGGGTTTTCCAGCATGGTCAGGATTCGGCGGGATAGCGCCTGTATCTCGCGGGACTCGACGTTCTGGGCGAAGGCCTGCATCTCCGAATCCTGAGAGTCGAGCCGGGCCAGCAGCGCTTCCATGTCTTTGAGCAGGGGAACCGGGATGTCCTCACCCCAGAACTCGGTCATGACCGTGCGAAGCTTGAACGAGATGTGGAGGGTAAGGCCGTGGTCGATGCTCCAGATCCGCTGGTCCTCTCCCAGAATGCAGTGGCCTGCTTTGCGGTCGGCGTTGTTCGCCAGCAGGTCGAAGACGGCAAAGGGCCGAAGCTCCTCGGCTCTGTCCGTAACCAAGTCGAAGTATGTGACGTCCGGGTCGCACTCGATGTACTGTTGGATAGAACCCACGCCGTAGGGGCCGTCTCTCACCAGGGTCAGCGGCACGTTGGGCCAGCCCAGGATGCGGCTGAGTTGGAAGGTGGCGTGCTCCCGCTTGTAGAGGGAGCCATCGGGAAAGTCCCACAGGGGTTTTTCGCCGTCGCGGGGTTTGTAGATGGCTCGCAGGTACTTACCCGGCCCGGCGTCTATCCACACCAGGAATGTGTAGTTTGAACCCCAGGGCATGCGATGGCCGCCCGTGATCTCGCCGGATTGGAGCAGGGGCAAGGCGTCGGCCTCGGATAGCGACACTGGAGTGGCGTCATCCGGTGTGGGAAATTCAGGGCGGGAATATCGACTTCTTCGAGAAGGCAAACAGACCTCTTTTGGAAGGGATGTCAGGACGACTGAGAAGACGTACCTCTGTGGGTCGGTCTAAAGCTCCTCGGAAAGCTCCTCTGGCGTGAGCTTTGCGAACCCGTTGGTGCGAGCGCAGGCATGGCCCTCCGGGTCAATCGGCCTGGCGCACAAGGGGCAAACGGGCCTACCCGCAGCGCAAAGCTTCAGGGCCTCCTCGGCGAACCCGTTGATCTGCGCCTCGTCGACCCACACTCGAACCGTCGCTTCATCGTCATCAGAATCGTGAGCGTCGATGATGAACAGGCTTTTGGGTCCGTCGTGGCCCAGGACCAGCTTCGCCAACTTGAACTCCAACCTCGTTAAGGGCGTGGCCTCTCTCTGAGTTGGAGAGGAACTGGCGGCGCGCTCTGTCGGCAGATTGGCGACCATCTGTTGTATCGCCTGCCCTAGCTGGAAGAGTTGTTCTTTCTCCAGCCAGATAGCCGCCGTGCTGCTGGCGCTGGATACCATTATGCGGAAGGTGCGCTTTCCAGGTTCACCGATGGATTCGGGTTTGAGACTGGATACGTTGGTGAATTCGTTTTTCGCGTCTGCCATATGCGATTAATTCTAGTAGGTTGCCAGCACACTCGCAAGTGGCAGGCGGCGTCAACTTCCAGTCGTCACGTGACAGCAATTCTAAAATAGGCGAGGTCCTGACTACCGGTTGCAGGAGTCGCTGCTCCAGAGGGTCAACATGCCGTCCAGTGACATGCCGCGCCGTGCTGTGTCCACGCCCTCAAACTGTTCCACCAATGGTTGCAGTTCTATGATCCAGTCAATGGCCCAGCACATCTCGCCGACCTGGCGGGACATCAGAGACAACTGGTCTTTCATGTCCATGACTTGAATCTGAAGGTTTGTGACCTCTGTGAGAGCTCGCTGGAGTTGTTGATATGTCTTGGTCAGTTGATGCGTGGTATCCACGGGCGCTCCTAATTTATCTGCGTGTCCAAATTCCGTTCCCCAGGATGCTCTGGACATCCGTTCAGGCTCTTCGCTGGCTGTGGATAACCCTCCCCGGCCAGCGAGCTAAGGGGCATCGCAACTCTTGGGAGATGTTGTCTGGAAGGCGATGGTCGGAGACGCAGGCCCCACGCCGTTATCGAGTTGTTCATTGGCGACAACTGTGTCCCGTTCAGAGCGAGCAACAAACCCCCTGAACCCAATGCCAGTAGATCGAAGAGCCTGATCATCGTATTTCTACGGTCATGCCCCGGAGCCAGATTCTTCGATAGCGGTCTTAAATCGATGGCGGTATGGGTTTTGTCAAACGGTCCTAAGAGCGCTCGAATTTGTTAAAAGATCGTCGATGCAGATAGGTTTCGTTGGTCTTTGTTCGATGTCAGATAAGATAGTTCTGGGTGACGCTGGCTGAATACCATCACTCCAGCCAGCTAATTTTCAATCATCTCTTGTTCAATAGAATCCCGTTGTCGGGGTTGTGTCCGGGGTCGTAACTGGAATCAGGCTGGGTTGCCTTCATCATGTCCAACGCCAGGCACATTTCGCTGACCTGTTCGCACTTCCTGGATAGCCATTCCCTCAACATGGGGTCCTCGCACCGAGTCTGTAGGTTGTTCATTCGCTCGAAGGCGATTTGCAAGTCAGCTATGATCGCCTACAGGCCCTCTTGAAGCTCCATCTGGTCCCACTCCACATATCGCATTGGCTGGTGCGTCGTTCCGGAAATGCGCGTTCCGGACGGGCGGATTGCGTCGTTGCATTGCCAGAGTTTGATGCGGCCCGCCGTCTGCCCAGAGCCGATTGCTCTCGCCGTTGCCCTCACGCATACGGCTGGCCGCATCCTTTGTTTCATATCTAGCGCTACTGTTCGTTGCTTGCTCCTCTTCACGCTTTCTGGAACACTAGCCCTCGATCTGGAAGAGTCGTCCGGTGATGGTGTAGAAGCCCGGCGTGATCAGACGCTCAGGCCTGATGACCAGGGTGATGCCATCGTCGTCGTTCTCTCCAGCCGAGGCGGCCACTTGTTGCGAGCCAACTGGCCTTCGCCAACCACGTTCGTGCCGATGGCGGCGCCGCCAGCTTTAACTGTTGGCTGTCGCAATTCGACGTCTATGTTCGAGGGAACGTCGAGTTCGAATACAGCGGACGTGTCCGAAACACCACCGTTTTGCATGTAGATGTTGACCAGGATGGCGTCACCGGCTGTCAACTCGGCGGCGATGGTGAACTGGGAACCGTCGTCGTTCAGAGTTCCCACACCGTCGGATGGCTCGTCGGTCTGACCCAGCGTTCTGTCGTTGTTGCCGAAGTCGATGGAGGCGCCGCTGGCAACTGAGGTGTCCAGTGTCACAGCCTGCTCGATGACCAGTCCTGCGATGCTCTGAATTGCGCCGGAGAGCACCGGGCCGACAGCCTACCCTGCGGCAACAATTATCACGAGAGCTGTAATGCTCATAAGCCACACCGGGACACCAATCCGCCCCACTGAGAGTTTCTTGCTTATTGTGTTCTTAAGTAGTTTACTCATTGCTCCTTTGGTTCCTCTGTTTCTTCGATTTAACCCTTTGATACTTGTTTGTCTCCAAACCTCCTTTTTTGCATGCCGCTCACCACAGGCACTTTTGCCTGTTTGCCTTTTACCGGCGCCACCTATGGTTGTGATCACTGTAAGAGGTCGACGTTACATTGCCTAGCAACCTGGCTATAGAACCCTCATATATCGTAGTTTTCTAGATGAAATACATAGAATCGGGGTATAGAAGTCGCATATAGAAGAGAGTTAGGCCGTAGCGCTCTGGGTTTTGATGGCGTTTTGAACGTCGTTGTGCCTGAAATATAGCTAGAACGTCAGAATTCAGGCAATCGTCTTAACAACAGAGAAGCTTCTGGTGACGAAACAGCCGCAGAGAAATGTGAGAAAATACAGTCTGCCAGTCTGAAAAATGCCCTTGGAAATCTCGATAATCTGAACGCAAATTCCAGTTCAATACCAGAAATCGTTGAGCAAATCAGTGACTTTGAGCCGCCATCTGCTTGCCCAATGTTGTTCTCCTTCGTACACTTTAGGCGGCGTCCGGCATAGGCCAGACGTCTTAACCCTTTCTAATCAAGCCCAATCAAGAATGGCAGCCTGGACCCGAGATGGCTGAATCGGAGGCATACATGGTCTCGACAGACCTTCGGAACGTGGAGTGGGGAGACGTGGTGGAGGCCATCGAGCGGTGCTACGAGCTTGGTTGGACAGACGGCCTGCCCGTCGTGCCGCCAACTGTGGAGCGTGTCCAGCAGTTCATCGACTACGCACAGCGTCCAGCGGACGAGGTGCTGGGCGCTGTGCCGGAGCGGCGCAGAGAGATCAACGTGGCAAAGGTGGCCGCCAACGCGGTTATGGCCGGCTGTCTCCCTGAATACTTTCCGGTCGTCATCGCCGCCACCGAGGCCATGCTGACCAAGGAGTTCAACCTTATCGCGCCATCATCCAGCCAGGGAGGGGCGGCGGTTCTGGTCATCGTCAACGGCCCGATCTCTCGCGAGTTGGACATCAACTCCAAAGGCAACCTGTTCGGCCCTGGAAATCGGGCCAACGCCACCATCGGCAGAGCCATCCGGCTGATACTCATGAACGCTTGCGCTTCGATTCCGGGCCTGTTCGACCGCACTCTCATCGGGCATCCTGGCAAGTACACCTACTGCATAGCCGAGAACGAGCTGGAGACCCATTGGACGCCGCTGCACGTCGAGCGCGGGTTCTCCGTGGATCAAAGCACGGTGACAGTGTTCCCAGCCTGGGAGCCTCGACAGGTTAGGGCCGCAGCGGTAAGGCAGGCGGTGCTGGACTCGGTGGTGGATGTGGCCTCGGTCCTGGGCACGTCGCTGGCTAATGACGACTCGGTGGGCGACCATACCATTCCGGTGCGTCAGGGGCAGATCGTCCTGACTATCGGCGGGGCCTCCGAATTTTGGGATGGCTGGAGCAAGGACGACGTTCGAGCGTACCTGCACCCCAGAATCCGCAGGTCGCTGGCCGATCTAAAGAGAGTGCAGGCAATCAAGGGAGAGATGCAAGAAGGGGACGAGGACAGATACGTGAATCTGATACCGGAGCCTGATGATATACTTCTGCTGTACGCAGGCTCGCCCGAAGCGTCAGGATACCGATGCGCTGTTATCCACAGCGAGTTGCCCAAAGTGGCCTCCGCCGCAGTCACGAGGGAGGTAAGGGTTCCGCCGCTCTAAAAAGCTGGACTCAACTCAACTTGTGTAAGTCATTTGGAACACAGGTTTCGAGAGAAACTGATGTCGCTACCCTATCAACAGGACGCGTTCATAGCCTTGCCGTGTCGATTCCGATTGGTTTCGGTTGCCAAAATTTATTGGTCGGAAGGTGAACTTCAAGCAGATACACAGAAATCATGCGTTCTTTGGGCTGACGACATAGGTGTGCAGATGTCGGGGTATCAATAATTCAAATCTCTTGGGAAATCGATCTTGTCTTAACGGGATACTTCGTGTATACGATTGCGAGGGGATTTGTTTACGACAATCAGGCGTTGGCCGCTTTTGACAACGCTTTTGAAGTCGCGAGAATTTAGCAGGCTGCCGGAGTATTCACCGAAGCGAGATTGCAAGACTGGTTCCTGGATAATGCTTCAGGGGTCGTCTATTTTTTTTACTGGTTCTATGTTCTGGGTTATTGGCCGATCATCCTGTTGGGAGCGGTATTCCTTTACGTAAAATATCCTCAGGTCTATAAAAAGCATTGCACCGTGGCCCTGATTACGTTCAGTATTACTATCGTGCTCTATGAAATCTACCCTCTGGCGCCTCCTCGCATGTTATCCACTCTGGGGTTTGTGGACACCATTCACCATTTCGGCCCTGATTCGTATCACACGGCTACCGACACTTTCCGTTACAATCCGTATGTGGCTATGCCCAGCCTTCACATTGCCTTGCCGACTATCGTGTGTCTGGGTTTGGCGTGACACGCCAACAAATTTGCCAAACTATTAGTGATTGGGTATCTTGGACTAATGCTCGCCGCGATAGTGGTTACCGGCAAAACCATTATTACTTCGATGCTCTGGTGGCCGTGGGAGTAGTTTCCGTGGCTCTCATCGCCTATAACTTGTGGGGACACCTCATCGTTAAGTTCAGAAACAATTCGCCAACCATAGGCAGGCCGCGGTTACAGGCGCTTTCGCCCACTCTATCGATAACGACATGGCAAAAAGTTGTGGCTATGCTTCGGTTGCCTCTCTTGATGTAGCGTTCTGAGTTGATCGAGCAAATAGAGCTTTTTGTATATAAATCTACCGACACGAAAATCACAGGAGCAAAACATTGGCAACAACCACCGGCGTTCAACACCTTCTGGTGGACCCGACCACCAGCCCAATTGTGCCTTCTTTCGTTCCGGCGCCGAGGCTATCGAGCCTGACTGACAAGCGCATAGGCCTCATAGACGACGCCAAAGAGAATGCCCGCGAGTTGCTGGAAGTGGTGGCCGAATTGCTCAAGGAGCGTTACGGAGTCTCAGACGTAAGCTACCATAGGAAACCCTCGGCATCCAAGCCGGCCGATCCAGGGGTCATAGAGGAGATGGCGGCGGACTGCGATTACGTGATTGTCGCCATAGGCAGTTGAGGGTCCTGCAGTGCGTGCAGTGTGCACGACGGAATTCACGTGGAGAAGTCAGGAACCCCATCCATCACAATTTGCACCGACATTTTCGAGATTACTTCCCGCTCGATGGCCGATATGTGGGGCGCGAAAGAGTACCCGGTAATCTACACTGAACATCCCATATCAGAGCTGACACGGGAACAACTGCGCCAACGCGCCGAGGAGTTTATGCCTCAGTTGGAGGCGATTCTATTGGGGTAGGGATCAGGTGTCAGGTCGCTTATTTTGTGACGCAGAATGACATTTTCCTGACACCTGAAATCCTGATTCCTGACAACCTGTATTAAGAACTCTTCGCTTTGCGGCGTCGACGTCGGCGTTTAGGAGCACCGGGACTGCCTTCCTCCCAAAAATACAACTGGTCTCCGACTCTCTGCACCACCAGTTCCTTGCCCAGGTACTTTGCCGCCGAGCCGAGCCTGCGACGGATTGCCGCGGTGGTCTCGCCTTCATTGCCCTGGAGTTTCCCCGCGTGCCCATCTTTAAGTCGCTCGATGTAGCCAATATACTCCCGCATTAGAGCGCCACGCTTGCCGATCAGTTGTGTGTTCCGTTCCGCTTCATCCAGCGGCACCAGTTCGAAGTCTGGCATAGCGCTCTCCCCGATATTCGTGCTCGTTCGATTGTAAAAGAGCATTAACATGTTCTAACTTCGGTTCAGATATGTTCTTAACGTGATGGATTACTTCTCAGTTTCGTGGCGCCATTGAATGTTTGCTTGTCGAAGTTTCCAGGTTCCGAATATACTCTAATCGGTCGGGTTATTTAAGATCGTTATATCGCACTTGGAGTTTAATACAATATGGTCAGTTTCGCGACAATTGACACATGGCTTCTGACGATGCAAGGGCCGGGTCTTGGCATAGTTGAAAACGGCACTCTGGCAGTGGAGAACGATACCACAGTTTACGCATGCCCTTCCGATGGATTTGATGCATCTAATGCGTCAACGATTATCGACGGCTCGCGTCACGTCACTATGCCCGGTCTGGTGAACGCCCATTTTCATTCGTCGACGACTCTACTGAGGGGCGGCGTTCAGGACATGCCAGAGATCGAGTGGATGAATCGAGGCGTTGGCCCGCTGGGCGCGCATGTCAATCAAGATGACCCTCTCATCGGCTCCAAACTGGCTGTTATGGAGGGATTGCGCTCCGGCACGACCACTTTTGCCGAGTACGGAGCCAACGTTGCTCGGCTTGTTGATGACGTGTATCTGCCATTCGGTGTTCGCGTTGTGGCAACGGAAACGATTTGTGAAGAACAAGCTTTCCGCGTTATCAGTCAACAGGGTAACCGACGTGAGGAGAGAAACCTGCGCCGGTCATGAACCGTGTGCCAGACCGGCGCAGTTGTTAAACTCTGGGCGGTGGTTTATCCAATCCCGGGTATTATTGTGTTGGAGCAGGGTTAGGTTTGCGGTTATCTTGATCTTACTCGTTATTACCCATTTGAGGTAGGAACGATCCGAAATCGCTGAGTCCTCCAGACCTTTCGAGCTCTTCAGCTTTCTCCATTGCACCAGATATGACGCCCAAAAGCCCGAACTCAGCCTCACGGTCGAGATTCCTGACCCGCTTTTCTAACTCACCGAGTTGGTCGGTAAGGACCGATTGTTCTTGGTAAAGTTCGTCAAGCTCAGCCCAGCGGACTTCAATCTCTGTGTCCAGTTTTTTAGCCGATTCCTCTAAAGGTGCCATCTTCTCTTCAAACAGTGCGTCGCGCCGAGTCTCGAGCTGTTCGATCTGGGCATCCCTCTCCGCCGAGTAAGCCTCCTCAAGGTTCTCCTGTTTGTCTTCTAGCTCATAAAAAGCATCTTCGATTTCACGGAACTTGGCTCGTACGCTGGCTTCAAACTCCTCACGTATTTTCTCGGTTTCATCGTTGACCTCACGCTCTCGTTGTTGCCGCCGTTCGTCGAGAGATTGCCATGACTGTTCAAAGTCCTCACGCATCTGGTCTTGTTCATCCTCAATTTCGCGCTGCCGAACCTGTTGCCATTCGTCGAATGCCCTGACCTGTTCATCTTCAATTTCGCGCCGCCGAACCTGTTGCCATTCGTCGAATGCCCTGCGGGAGCCTTCGGATTCAACCTGGGCTTCTCGCTGGCGGCCTTCCCGCCATTGATCGAATTCTCGCCTGACCGTTTTTTCGTACTCTTCCCGTTCTTGATCTATGGGTTCCCGTTCCTCATCGAGTTTCCCCCACTGTTGTTCCAGCAACATTTGTTCTTTGCCCAGTGCCATTCCTTGTTTACGCAGCGGACGGGATTCTAATTCCAATGCCCGTCGCTGGTCCTGTAACGGGGTTATTTGATCTTCGACAGTGCGAATGCTAGCCCGGATAACTCTCGCCGCTGATTCCCGCTGTTGCTGTAAGGCCTCCTGTTCTTCCCAAAGATCATTTATCTCGTCCTCGAGGATTTGGATCAGTCCTTCCAGTGACGACACGTTCGATGGCTGATCGACTGCGTCGGTGCCATACATTTCCTCATCGATCTGCTCTAGTCGGGTGTTAAGGTCACTTTCAGCCTGTTGAAACATATCGTTCAATTCGCGCTCCAGCGCCTCGATATTCACAGATCCGACGCCAGTCGCGACCTTCTGGGTCAACGCATCCGACTCAACGCTATAGGTCTGACCCAAGTCCCGAATAATGGACTCGTATTCAGCGGCCCTTGAATAAACGGCCGTCAATTCTGGGTTGGACCCTGAATCATCACTGCTCTGAGCTTGTTCAAGTTCCTGCTCCTGGGAGGCTAACGTAGATTCGAGGCTACTTGCCTCTTGGATTAGACGTTCATATTCAGGATTCGGCGATTCTCCATCCCCCAGGAACTCTGGAGTGTTGGCGAGGTCGGCTGATGCGGCGTCAAACTCCTGCTGTGTTGCGTCAACGGTGCTCTTCATCGCCTCATATTCTGGGTTGTCGACCAGGTCGAGCGCGCCATCTCCATCGGAGTCAGTGGTGCCCTCCACTTGCTGTGGGATCGCGGACAGAGCGGCAGTGCTTTCGTCCAGCGAAGCCCTGGCCTGCTCGAACCTGCCAACTGAGCTGTCGTATTCAGGGTTCCTTCCGCCCACCACGGTTATTGTTACAGGTGTCGAATTCAATTGTTCCCGGGCTTGCTCCAAGGAAGACCGTGTCGCCTCAACCGCGGCGATTATGGAGCTTTTGTCCGGTCCTGATGACTCAACTCCGGACGACAGTTCGGCAATTAGTTGGTGGGTCTGATCCAGAAGGGCCTGATAATGGAAGAGGTTCTGGTTGTACTGCTGCGTTAGGTTTTCGAGTTGGCTCGCCGCGTTCTCTGAGTCATCTGCCTGATTGGCCTGTTCATAACTTTCGGAACGTTTCTGTTCAATCAAGGACTGTTTGGCCTCGTATTGAGCCCAGGCCTCGTCTCTCTTTTGATTGTAATCGTCCCAGTCGCGATTTTGTTGTGTGTCAAACTCTTTCCAGGCATCTTCCACCTGCCTGTAGACGTTGTCGAGCACATCACGTTTCTCGCGAACCAGGCTGTGGTAGTCCTTCCCCGATTCTCCTTCCCTTACTTCCTGTTCTTGCCTGTGGAGCTGTTCTTTCTGTTCCCGTAGCGGGAAGAGTTGATCTTCCAGGTTCATGCGAGCTTCTTCTAGCTCCATCTGCGCAAACTGGATGTCGAAACGAACGGTGTCGATATCCTTTCGGCTATTCTCTAAAATCTTGTATTTGTCGGCGAGCACGTTGGATTTCGCATCAATTAATTCCCGGCCTGCCTCTAGTTCGCCTTCCTTCTCCCGCCGTTGGTCCTCAAATGAACGCCTGGCGTCATCCATTCGGTCCTGATTCTCCCGTTCTTTGGTGCTCACCTCATCTTGGAATGCATCCCAGAGGGTTTCTGTTTGCTCTTGCATCGCGTTCTCTTCATCGCGAATCTCGGCCTCTTCGGCTTGCATCTCATCTTGAAATGCATCCCACAGACCCTCATTCTGGGCCTCTATGTTTTTCCAGCCTTCTTCTTGGGAACGTTCCAATTCTCGTCGTTCGAGGTCTAGTGCTTTGCGCTCCTTTTCAATGGAGTCCGCAAATTTGTCACGCGCTTCGTCTTCCTGCATGAAAAGGTCTTGGAACCGGTCCCGCATTTCATCTTCGAATTCGTTTCCCAGCCGACGCCCTTCGTCGTATAACTTTTCACGTTCGTCTTCTAAATCTTCGATCTCTTCCTCAAGGGGGTCTATGAGTATGCTCAAGTCCTTGATTTGATCGACCAGAGGGTCCACTTCGTTGATTTGTATTTCAAGAATCTGCTTCCTGAGTTCAACCACCTCTTTAGCTTGTTCCGTGTCGATCAGGCCACAGGCACTCAGCGCCATCGTGGTCAGGGCAATAATGATGACTTTAAGCATTGGTTTCATCGTGAACTCCAAGTCAGAGATAGCAAATGAACCCCTGGGCGCGCCCGGCGTTTTGCATTTTCGCTGGGACGGGTGGTTATTTTTCTCACGGGGTCTATGGAATGACTCCGTAAAGCATGGGAGCCTAAGTGGAGGCCGTGAAGTATGGTCTGGACGTCGGAGCTGGTGACTCCCTGGCGTCGCTCTGATGGTCGCAACGTGTGGTCACGCTCCAGATTGGCTATCAATGAACGGCGCTTCTTTGTTGACAGGGCGTCACAGGCATCGGAATCGCTTCCATCGTCATTGATGTCGGCGCCTGATTTTCAAACGCGCGTACGCAACGCTCAGGCAACCAGTGGGCGGCGTCGATACGCTCGCATGTCGTGGCGGTCTTCACATCTGCTTCATCTTTACGCTTCACAACAATCATGAATTTAGCGATTTCTTCACCATCTATGGTGTTGTTTTTGATGTGAGATGCGAGATCGGTCGTGCCCTTGGGACCTCCCGAATTGTTACGGGCCGTTCCCATAAGGGATTGCCCGTTGGCATCTCGGCCTATCGTTACCGTTTTGACTCAGGCTTGTTTCAATTATAAATTGAATCATGCACCTGATCAACCCGTATGAGATGACCTCTATGGTGCAGTTCGAAAATGCGAACGATCGGGTAGTTGAATTTCTTGAAAGGGAGTGCCCACAAATTAACAGTGATGAATTGCCTTGGTAACACCTTACTTTGTTGTTGACCGTCCGATATCCCTGGACATAGTAAAGAGCTATTGGGAAAAGGACCCTCATTTGGAATACGGGTTGATTGAGGTGGACCCATTCCTTTGGACAGGAATCAGTGCCAGTTAAGCTACAGTATAGCACTCCATTCCATTGTCAGACCGGCACCAGCTTCGAGGTGACAATCACCTCGGTACGGTGGATCAGGCTTCGTCCTTCCTCGGACACCTGGGCCGGAGTTCGGCGCTCCAAAGCCTGATGAGGCCGCTCGTTATTGCAGAAGTTCAGGTAGGCTCCAATCCCTGCTCTGGCCTCTACCACACTCTCGCATGCCTTTAGGCACACCTCCTCGTGCTTCACGCTCCTCCACAGCCGCTCGACGAACACGTTGCCCACGTAGGCGCCCGCTGAGTCCCTACTGATCTGGACACCACGGTTCAACAACACCGAGGTGAACGCCTCGGAAGTGAACTGACTGCCCTGGTCGGTGTTGAATATCCCGGGCACGCCCATGCTCAATGCCCCCTCCAAGGCATCCACGCAAAAGTCGGCTTCCAGGGTGTTGGACAGTCTCCACGAGAGCACGCACCGGCTGTGCCAGTCCATGATGACTGCCAGGTACATGAATCCTCTGGACATTGGGATGTATGTGATGTCCTTCGCCCACACAAGTTGACTTCAATCTCATCCCGATGAACAGCCTCCACCACCCGCCCATTGGGCCGGTCCAAATAAAAGAACTTGCGTAACGTACCTGACTAAAGCCCTGGCAGGCGGGGTTGGCGAGTCTCCGGTTCATCCGGTTGGTCGAAGCCGGATACTCCGACGCCCACCAATCTGAACAGGCGCCCTGGGCCGAGTTCGGCGGTTAGCAGGGCGTTGGCAGGCTCGGCGATCTGGTCGGAGGTCTGCACAGGCTCCGGAACCGTGACTTGTCTGGTGAAGGTGGTGAAGTCCGACAGCCGGAGCTTTAGCTTAACCGTGCGCGCCCACAGGCCCTTGCGCTCCAGGTCTCCGGCAACGTCGTGGCTGAGTCGGTTGACCAACTCCTCCAGGGCGTCGGGGTCTCCGGTGTCTGTCACCAGCGTGGTCTCGGAGCTTACGGACTTGGTGTCCCGATTGACCTCAACAGGCCGGTCGTCGGTCCCTTGTGCCAACTCCAGCATGTGAGGCCCGTTGCGTCCGAACCTCTGCCTCATCCACTCCTCGGATTGCAGCGCCAACTCTCCGATGGTCTCGATACCATCCGCTTTCAGCCGTTCTTGAGTCTTGGGGCCGACTCCTGAAATACTGCCCACAGCCAGAGGAGCCAGGAATTCGCGCTCCGTGCCCGGAGCAACGACTGTCAGGCCGTCGGGCTTCTCCAGATCTGAGGCGATCTTGGCAACCGATTTGCTGGTCGCAACGCCGACAGATATGGTCAGGCCTAGCTCGTCCTTGACCCGCCGCTTCAGGTATCGGGCAATATCGTGAGGCTCGCGGTTCGGAGTCACCCCTTCCGTGACATCCAGGAAGGCTTCATCCAACGACAGAGGTTCGACCAGCGACGCAATATCGTTGAAGATGTCCATGACCTTGCGAGAGACCTCGCGATACCGCCCGAAGTTGCTGCCAACCCGAATCGCGTGAGGGCATCGCTGAAGGGCCGTGCGCATGGGCATTGCGGAGCGTATGCCGTACTTCCGAGCCTCGTATGAGGCCGAAGCCACGACGCCCCGAACGTCAGGACTGCCTCCAACAACCACAGGTTTGCCTCGAAGGCTGGGATCGTCCAACTGCTCCACCGAGGCGTAGAAAGCATCGAAATCTGCGTGAAGAATGTGCTGCATGGATCCCATTGTATCGTGACTCTAATGCTGGTTGCAGAGTTTGGAGCCTTACACTTCCACGATACACGTTGGGAGCATTGGCCACTCTATTCATTGTGGCACGAGTTACACAAATCATGCGAAACAGGCCCTAATAACCCCTAAAGTTAGCCAGGATCATGAAGGTAAATTGAGCTCGAATCTCCTCTAAATAAGGTGGGCCCAATCCTTTGTAACGGATGCAACGCTAGACATAACATACACTTTGTGGGCTACAATGCTGCCTGACTTTGGTTGATTGAACAGTTTGGCATTCCTCGTCGGCATACGATAGAGCGTTAATGTCGGGTCATTTCCATTAGTTTTCCCCGCTTTGAACCTTATCTCTCAGGAAGCCTTGCGACGCGACAATAATTGTTAACCCTTGAGATTATTCAAGGCGATACCTTTCCAGAGGTCGACTTTTCTGGATGCGTGCCGTCCACCGTGACTTCTGGAAATACAATCACGACGTTACCTAACCCCATTCAATTTTGTGCCCAATTACGCCACGGCCTATACCTTCTGCAAATAGTTTCCACATGCAATCAACGGTATGCTTCGGGTCAGGGAGTTTATATACAGATTCACATACTATGTTCAGCGCAAATTAGGAGAAGCTGGTACGACAATCTGGTTCAAAGCATGCCCAAGATGCAAACAGGGACTGATTATGTTTGCGAAGGACATCTACGACGAGCATATCCAATGCCTGCAATGTGGTTACATGAAAGACGTTAACGACGAAAGCGAAGCGCTGTCTATAATAACAGGCGCCTCACACTCCGACGGAACCCTTTCAGAAGCGACGCAACCGCCAAGGCCAACAAGGATGGTGGGATAGATAGGCCGGAGTTCTCAACGCCTGAGACCGAGGACGCTCCGTCAGTTCATAAGCTCCTGCACCGCAACTCCTATGGAGCCGGGCGCCGGGATTATGGACACTCCAGCGGCGGCTAGGGCCTTCATCTTCTCGTCGGCTCGAGCTGCTGAGCCGGTGATGATGGCTCCGGCGTGGCCCATGCGCTTGCCCGGAGGCGCGCTCTGCCCAACAATCAGCGCCGCGATGGGCTTTGTGAACTCTGGACTGCCGATGTACTCGGCGGCCTCCTGCTCCCTAGAGCCTCCAATCTCCCCGATCATCACAACTCCGTCCGTGTCCGGGTCGTCCTGGAACATCTTCAGAATATCGACGAAGGTCGAGCCGTTCACCGGGTCGCCGCCGATGCCGACGCATGTGGACTGCCCGATTCCCAGGTCGGTCAATTGCCCTACTGCCTCGTAGGTCAACGTGCCAGATCGGGAGACGACTCCCATCCGTCCAGCCTTATGAATGTGACCTGGCATAATACCCATCTTGAAGTCCTCGCCAGGGGTGATAATTCCTGGACAGTTCGGCCCAATTAAGGTCACGTCCTTGCCCTTGAGATAACGAACAACGCGAATGGTGTCCATAACCGGAATACCCTCGGTAATGCAAGCGATGACTGATATGCCTCCGTCGATGGACTCGACAATGGCGTCAGCGGCAAAGGCAGGAGGCACGAATATCAGCGATGCGTTGGCTCCGGTCTCGTCAACCGCCTGGTTGATGGAGTTGTAGACTGGAATGTCGTCATCGAACATCTGCCCGCCGCGCCCCGGAGTGACACCGGCCACTAGATCGGCCCCGTACTCTCGACACCTCATGGCGTGGAAGCTGCCCTCCCGCCCGGTGATGCCCTGAACCAGAAGTTTCGTGTCTCGTCCCACTAGTATGCTCATTTAACTCGCTCCTGCGCCCAGCACGGCGAATCCGAACTCTGCCTGTGCCTGGGCGAAATCTCTGTCGAATGATAGCACCATCGCTCTGTGGCGCTCCCGTATGCAAACGAAATTGGCGCAGTCCACCACGCTCCATCGCTTGTCTGCGTGACTTCTGAAAATCTCTAATGCCTGCTGCTCGTAATCTGAGGCATCGGCTATCACCGACGAATCCTGTGCAATATTTAACAGATTTACCGCCAGGTCGTGTCGTCGAACTCTCCTGCCATTCAGAATTGTGATCGCCTCATAAAGCGTCCAGTTAGTGGTCAAAATACCCCAGTTTCGAGATTGAATTTCCCGCCACTGATTCACTTACTGAAGGTTATTGACGACTCGAGCGAAAATCAGCGCTACCCAATAACTTGCGTCAATGAAAACTTCATTCATATTTTGGTGGACTCTGACTCGATCTGAATCGCATTATTCGAAGTAATCATCCATGTTCCCAGACACGTTTACTCGCTCGGCAGCCTGTTCTGATTCTTCTTCGATGCTCTTGAGAATCTCGGACATTCGCTCTAGCTGTTCAGGAGTCCGGGCCACTTTTTTGTGAGGAGTGGTTCTGAGAATTCTCATCACCTCATCTTCGTTTATCACCAGTGGCCCATCGTCACCTGATCGTTCAACGGACTCGGAGACGACCTCGTTGGCATCCACAGGCTCGTCTTTCAAGATTGTTCGTATCTGCTTGGCAGACAAAGTCTCGCCAACCGGAGGCAGGGTTACGCAGTAACCTTCAGGGTCATGAGACCTGAATACGCATACGTTGGCGGTCTGATCGACAATTTTGTGCCCCCGCCGTTTTAGCGCTGCTATGACAGCGCTGGAGGGGATTTTTTCGTGATTGTCTGCCTTGCTGGTCATTGAGTCACTGACCGGTGGCTGCTCGGATGGCATCCGCTGCCTGATTGAGGTTGTCCACTAGGACGACGTCCAGGCCAGAGTTCGCCATGATCTCGCGGCCCTCGTCTGAGTTGGTGCCCAGCATTCGAACGATCATGGGCTTCATTGCGTCAGGAGCCTCCTCAGCGGCCTGGAGGAACCCTCTGGCCGCAACGTCGCACCGCAGTATGCCGCCGAACAGGTTAACCAGAACGGTTTTGACGTCCGGGTCTGAGAGGACGATCGACAGCGCTTTGGCGACCTTGGCCTCGTCGGCTCCGCCGCCGATGTCCAGGAAGTTGGCCGGCGCGGCTCCTGCGGAGTGGGTGACATCCATCGTCGCCATAGCAAGCCCTGCGCCGTTGACAATACACCCGATGTCGCCGTCCAGCTTCACGTAATTGATGCTCGACTCGCGGGCCTCGACCTCCAGAACGTCTTCTTGATCCGTGTCGCGGAGGGGTTGAAGGTCCCGATGTCGAAACACGGCGTCGTCATCGATATTCAGCTTGGCGTCCATCGCCAGAACCCGTCCATCGGTAGTTATTCCCAGCGGGTTGATCTCGACCAGCGAGCAGTCGCTTTCCTCGAACACCTTGTAGATGCTGTCCATAAGCGCAGAAATCGGGCGCACCAGCGAGTCGTCAACGCCCAGACCGTAGGCTATCCTGCGGCCCTGGAAGGGCTGAAGTCCCAGAACCGGGTCGATTGACACACGCAGTAGTTTTTCTGGAGTAGTCTCAGCGACCTCCTCGATCTCCATGCCTCCTGCGGAGCTGGCGATGGCGACCACGCCCTCTGTCGCGCCGTCGATAGCCATGCCGACGTACAGTTCGGTCTCCACATCGACGAGTTCTTCCACCAAGACGCTGCCGACAGGCGCGCCCTCAGGGCCTGTCTGGAACGTGACCAGCGTTGTGCCTATCAGGTCTTTTGTCGCCTGAGCCGCCTCCTCCGCAGAGGATACGACTTTGATGCCGCCTGCCTTGCCTCGGCCACCGGCGTGGACCTGGGCTTTGACGATAGCCTTGCCTCCGAGTTCGGTCGTGATCTCGGCTGCCTCTTCGGGCGTTGTGGCGACCCGGCCCTTCGGAATTGGAACGCCATACTTGGCAAGCAATTCTTTTGCCTGATACTCGTGAATCTTCATAATCAAGCTCCGCGTGGTTGATTTCCTGCGGAGATTATTCTAACAGGGTTCGCCGACTGTTCGAAGGGTTGGCCGCATTGCCCTTGTTGGCAATAGATGTGGGAATGGAAGGCTGGCTGGCCAAGAGCGCAGAATCCTAACTTGTTGACCCTTCAAATACGTGACTGTCTAAACTTGGGTGTGGCGGCGATGGCCAGCACATCACGTTTCCGGCATCCCCAAAACGCTCCATACGGTTGATTTCGTCAATCATGCAACTGATGTTGTCCACAAGTTCGGTGACGCTCTTTTCAACCTTCGTTACACTCCATTCAATATCGCCCATCTCGCTCGCCAAGTAGTATGAATATTCGTCGAAGCTGTATGCGTTGTCGCTGATTTGGGAAGCAAGTCGACTCATGTGGCTTTCCAATTCCTTCACCATGGAATTTATGACCTCAATTAACGTGAAGTGCATGTCTGCGGGCAAGAACCCGGTGGAGGTTGCAGTCACAGTGGTCGAGGAAGCGACCAAAGACATTTCACTCCTGATGACCTGCCTGATTTGTTCTTCGAGGCCCCAGGGGTCACTCGGATGTCCTGGGCTAGAGGCTCAACACCGTCGGGCGCCTGAACCTCTGGCTGGGCTGGACTCGTCCGAGGGCCGCCACACGCCACCAGGGTAATCCCGATGACCCCCAACAACAGCATCGCCTTCAACATGATGGCGCCTGATAATCAAAGCCTGGGAGTTCAATCAACGGTCGGGAGAGACGTCTCGCCTAAACCGATCCGTCACGAATAGCCACTATACTACTCGTGGGCGCCATAGCTCCACCGTTGTCGTCGAATGCCTGGAGTGCTTTGAGACTATTGTGGATAGCGGTTCCGTGTCCGCAAGCCGAACCGAACCAGAGCGAGGGGACACGTATCTTGCGTGCAAGCTATCGCAAGAGCATACCTAATATCTGGCGTTGTGTTCCGGAGATGATGTTGATGGGGGGTATTGGAGTTTGAGACAGCGACCGCAGTGGTTACGTATTTCACAGGCGGTTACTCGGATGGGCCAAGTCAATTCATCCGCACGGCTGCCGCTTTTGGAGTCAGCGACAGCCAATGCTGGCTCCTCGAACATTGAGCCGGGCGGAGGCCACGGAGGTTAGTGAGGAGCCACACGTGAGAACACCGCCCGGTGATTTTACGCTATCACCAGGCATGGCATTACTCAATGCCTGAACGTGAATGCCAGCCCCAGCAGAGTCGTACATTTTAGCCTGGGAGGCATATACGCTTCGGCTCCTCCTCCGGGGCTGACCATATCAGTGTTTCCCCTACACGGTTGCCAAACAGTTGGTATGCCTGAAGAAGCTGCCAGGGATCGTTCTCGCAATTTCGTCTATCTGAGCGGGTCGGGCTGCAAGCTCGATATGAGACCGCGAACACGCATCAGTTGAACAGATTGTTTCTCCATTTTGGCAACTCAGCCAGATTATTAGCCAGGACCGCCTTATTTGCCTCTTCCACCGAACTCAAACTCAGCCTTGAAAGTGACCCAAATGGATATGACGAACACCGCTGTGAGTGGCACGACGCTCCCAATAAACATCGCCAGCAATACGAGGTAGATTGAAGTCACTATTGACGCCACAACTCTCCGCTGCGGAGATGCCTTGACCCAACCACGTATGAACCATCGAGAAAACGGCATAGAGAACCGGCGATTCTTGTGACCAGTCGCCTTTATATGCTCTCACAACTGCCATTCGAACAACGTGGCAAAGCGACATTCCTTGCAGTCCCAAGTGCGTTTAACTTGCATGGTCTCAGCCTCTTGGGTGTCGCTGCCTGAGCGCGTCCTGATGCCTGTCTTGTGCTGCCCCAGTTTCAGCACACTTTTGCGGTTGAAGAAGGCCAATCGGATGGTCAAAAACGATCCAATGCCGCCCGTGATCGCGATTCGATGGGTGCCAAAGAGCCTTTGCCAGATTCAATTGAAACGTCAATGAGGTCGAATAGCTTTGAAACTGGCGGAGGGGACAGGATTCGAACCTGCGATACGCGTAAACGTATGCTTGTTTTCAAGACAAGTGCTTTCAACCACTCAGCCACCCCTCCGCAAGGTGTTCGTGTCGGTTGCTTAGCTGCTCTCTGTTCAGAGAGCCACGTGCGGCCAGCAACCGATTCAGGCAGTGTCATCGTCCGCCGCGGTTCTATCAGCGAACTGGTAAAAGCGCCATATCTAATTCTACCGTAGCGTCGCCTTGCATGCTAGATACCAAGTCGGCCAGACGGCGTTCTCCTTGAATGGGGATGGTTGAAAAAAGCAATAGGAGATGTTGCCCTCTAGCTACGAATTTTTATCGAGTAGCCGTAACCATAGTTTCAATCACCTGAATGGAAGTCTCACAAATTAGAACATATGTATTTACTTCTCTGGCCTCTCGTGATATAATCGAAGCACGTTTCGCCGGCATTGAAGGCGCCCTGCAAGGTCCCTATTCCGGCGGCAAACTGGCCCTGTTTGTCCCAATAAACGACGGTTCCCCAGAGGTTAAGGAGACGCCCTGCATGATAAGGTGAGCTTGCCGTGAGACGCTGTGATTTGCCGAATGAATTGAATTTGATGAGGAACATCTCTGGAGCTGAAAATGGACAAGAAAAAACTAGAAGCCCTGGAAGTAGCAATAGGACAGATAGACCGCGAATTCGGCGGTGGCACGATTATGCGTCTGGGCGTGGATAGCGGGGCGTCTGCCGTGGCATCCATACCCACAGGGTCGCTGACCCTGGACCTGGCCCTGGGTATCGGCGGCATCCCCCAGGGACGGGTGATTGAGCTATTCGGAACTGAATCGTCGGGTAAATCAACCCTGGCCTATCACATGATGGCATCGGCTCAACAGCAGGACGGGGTTGCCGCCTACATCGACGCAGAACATGCCCTGGACCCCAGCTACGCAATCAAGTGCGGCCTTGACCTGGACAGCCTTCTGGTGTCCCAGCCCGACAGCGCCGAGCAGTGCCTGGAAATCTGCGAGTACCTGGTGCGAAGCAGCGCAGTCGACATCGTAGTTATTGACAGCGTTGCGGCGATGGTGCCCAAAGCAGAGATCGACGGCGACATGGGAGACACTCACGTCGGACTACAGGCGCGGCTCATGTCGCAGGCTCTTCGCAAGCTGACCGCCGCCATCGGGCGCTCGAACACCTCTGTCGTCTTCATCAACCAGATTCGCGAGAAGATCGGCGTCATCTGGGGCAGTTCCGAGACCACCCCCGGCGGGCGCGCTCTGAAGTTCTATAGCTCCGTTCGCCTGGACCTTCGCAGGATAGAGTCCGTCAAACAGCAGGGCGAGATCGTCGGCTCCAGGGTCAGGTGTAGAGTGGTCAAGAACAAGGTCGCTCCTCCCTTCCGAGTCGCCGAGTTCGACATCATGTTCGATCAGGGCATCAGCAAAGAGGGCGAGCTCGTTGAGCTAGGCGCCGAGCATGGCGTCCTCAAAAAGAGCGGCTCTTTCTACTCCTTCGGCGAGACGAAGCTGGGCCAGGGCAAGGAGAACGTCAAGATTTTCCTGAAAGACAACCCGGACATCGCTCTTCAGATTGAGGCGCTGATAAAAGCGGCGGTAGAGCCTGCTCCTGAACAACCACCAGAAGATCAGGCAGAGGAAGCGCTGGCAATTGTTGGAGTTGAAGAGGGCGACTAGAATTCCTCCGTTAACTCCAAGCCTGAATATCCGAATTGATGAATGAGAGGGTTCGCATAACTGGCCATAATGCCATGTCGCGAACCTTCTTGGTTTCCAGATGAATTTCAATTCAATGTGAGGGTCACCACCGATGCAGTCTGAAGTCAGCCGCTCTAGGAAATAAATTTCAGCCGTCGGCCACCCCGCCATTCTGAGTCGCGGCGAAGAATCTAGTCATAATAGAACAAAGGTTGTGTTACACGGAATCAGATGCTTCACTTCGTTCTGAATGGCATTTTGAACTTTGATAACAATGAAACTCCGTAAAACGATTAGGTCATGAGCGACGACCGACAATACCAGAAAGCCCGTGACGCGGCGTTGCGACTGCTCACTCACCGGCCCCGCAGCGAATCCGAGGTGAGCATTCGATTGGCTCAACGCTTTCCAGAGGACATCGTTGACCGAGTTGTCGCCTCTCTGCGAGAGCAGTCCTTTCTCAACGACGATGAGTTCGCTCGCCTGTGGACCGAAAGCCGCGACAACCACAACCCTCGCAGCGCCGCCGCGATTCGGCGAGAATTGTTGGAAAAAGGCGTCTCCAAGGCTATCGCGGAAGAGGCCGTGGCGGACGTGGACGACTCTGATGGCGCCTACCGTGCCGCAGTCAAATTCTCCCGACGACTGGCCGGGGCGGAGTATGAGTCCTTTCACCGCCGACTGTGGGGGCATCTACAACGTCGGGGATACAACGCGACGGTGTCACGTCAGACAGCCGCTCGTCTGTGGGAAGAAGTAGGCGAAGACTCGAACACTTCTGAAGACTCAGAGATCGAATGAACATTCGGCTTGTTGGGGCGCGAAGATGCGCCTTCGCCCTTGACGAGTTGAGCCGTCATGATGAACGAAGTGACGCATCTGGGGCAGTCAAGTTCAATCGCTGCGTTGCTGACGCCAGATTCTTCATTGCAACTAAGATTGACGGACGTCGAAGAAGGGGATTTACACATGGATGAGCTTCCGATTCTCGATGCGTACTGGGTCAAGCCAGGCCAGATTATTGCGGGCGAGTATCCCGGCTCCAACGACACCGAATTTGCTCAGGCGAAGTTGCGCTCGCTGTTGGAGGAGGGCGCATCGGTGTTCTTCGACCTCACTTCAAAGGGTGAACTGGAACCTTACCAGAACGCCCTCGCTAAAGAGGCGGAACGCTTCGGTTCCGTCCCCGAATACCAGAAGTGGCCTATTCGTGACATGAGCGTGAACACAGTCAAGAAAATGACCGAGCTATTGGACGCCATCGACGAGTCGGTGGATGCAGGAAAAACGGTTTATCTGCACTGCGCGGCTGGTCTCGGAAGGACAGGCGTGGTTGTCGGATGCTACCTGGTGCGCCACGGAATGTCTGGCGAGGAGGCGCTTGAGGCGATTCCGCGCATGAGACGTCGAGACATTCCTGGAGATACTATGGTCTCACCCGAATCACAGGCCCAGCGGAACATGATCCGAGAGTGGGGTCAGTGACTGGAACCAGCGTTGTCCTCAGGTCCGAATGTGTCCCGCTTTCTCTGCTTGTGTTGTCTCTTAATGACCCGCTATGATCGACTCTCAGAAGCGCAGGTTGTTCAATACGATGGTTCGCCAGCTTAATTCGGCGTCGAACTGTTCCAATTGGACAACGCGCCATCAGGCTTGGCCGAGAATTTCCATTACCAATGTCAGTTGAAACTGCTCGCACCAGAAACACGATTGTAGCGCCAAGGACAATACATGGCTCGTCTATTCGACGTATTCGCCCATCGTTGGGCTGTGATGGGTCTATGGTTTGTCGCCAGTGTATTCGGGATCATGATGGCGATCGCCGTGGGAATTCTCCTGCCCGCGATCAGCAGCGAGCTTGACCTCACCCCCAGGCAACAGGGTTTCTTTGGTTCATCTGCCTTTGTTGGCAATCTTTTTCTGGCGCTTCCACTGAGTTGGTGGATGTCCAGATACAGTCCGAAGATGCTGACCACTGTGACTCTGGCATTAGGGGCAATCTTCCTCTTTGTTCAAGGCTGGGCGCCCAGTTTCGCCATACTGCTTATTGGTCGCCTCGGTTACGGCATCGTTACACTTGCCCGAGAGCCTGCACGGGCGCTGCTCATGCCACAGTGGTTCGCCCCACGAGAATTCATGGCCGTGAATAGCGTTTACAACGCGCTTTTTGGAATCGTCGTCGGTGGCGGACTGTTTGCGACTCCGTTCATCCTCGCTAGAGCCGGGGACAACTGGAGAACCGTATTATACGTGTTCTTCACACTGCTCACGATTCTGACAGTGCTCTGGATGATTCTTGGGAAGGAACGTGCGAACGATCGCGATACATCGCAAGAGTCCGGGGGAGAGTTCGATCTTCTCAGACGTGTATTGGGCTACAAAGATCTCTGGATATCCGGGTTTGGATTCTTGGGGGCCTCTGTGGGATGGTCGGCTTTTTTGAATTTCTACCCGACGCTGATGTTGGAAGCCAACCAGGTGTCGCTGAATTGGTCTGGGGCGATCTTGGGGGTCGGCATTCTGGCTGGCGGAATCGCCGGCATTGCCTTGAGCAACATTGTCATGGCCATCGGCTCAGGTCGAAGAAAAAACACTATCCAGGCTCTTGGGGTTCTTATGGCGGTCTCATACTTCGCCATGACACTGGTGGACTCTGTCCCCATTCTTTTCGTCATTTCAGCCCTGAATGGAATAGCCTGGGGTTTCTGGCCGATATTAAATTCGGTGCCTTTCTATCTGCCGGGCATACGAACTCGGGAGGTTGCAGTCGGTCTGTCGATGGTCATGACGTTGGCATCTTTGGGAACGGTCCTGGGGCCTTCTCTGGTTGGGATTCTCCAGGAGCAAATTGGTGATTTGGGGTCGGCTCTGAGGATCGTCAGCTTTGCGCCACTAGCGCTGATCGTTACAGGAACGCTGCTGCATATCCGCACCGATCTGGAACCCGACCCTCCATCTGCGAACTGAGCTTTTCCTCCGGCCTGAAACATTCCCTCGCCTACTCGATCAAGTGTGCCTTCAGCACATCCTCATCTAACTCGACTCCGAGACCAGGTCCGGTTGGCGGCGTGATGAAACCGTTCTCGAACACAAGAGGTTCCTTGAAGATTGTGGCATGAAGCGGCCCCAGGTTCGCCTCCTGAATGAGGAAGTTCGGCGAGCAGGTGTCGATCTGAATTGCGGAGGCGGCGGCTATTGGCCCGCAGGCCATGTGGGGCGCGATCATCGCGTAATGGGCCTCGGCGATGCTGGCGATCTTCTTTGCTTCCGTGATTCCGCCGCACTGACCGACATCTAACTGGATGATCTGAGCCGCCTGTTTTTCAAGCACGTTCGAGAATTCGTACTTCGTGACAAGTCGTTCGCCCGTTGCTATGGGAATGCTAGTATGTGCGGCAACCCTCGCCATCTCGTCGACATTCTCTGGAGCGACCGGTTCCTCGAACCAGAAGGGGTGGTACGGTTCGAGAATATCCGCAACTCGGATCGCGCTGTAGGTCGTCAACTGGCCGTGAGTCCCGATCCCAACCTCAAGTTTGTTGCCGACGGCGTCCCTGATGCTCTTGAATATGTTCTCCGCCTTTTCGATCTCCCACAGTGGAATATCCCTGGGAATCGGATACTCCGGCATGAACGGGTCGAGCTTGCAAGCCGAGTTCCCCTCTTCGAGCAGCTTGATCGCGGCTTCTCCAGCAAGTTCAGGATGCTCTCGATAATCTCCCCTGGGCATGTAAGCATAGGCACGGAGTTTCTCGTGATACATTCCGCCCAGCAAGTTGTATATCGGCTGGTTCGTCGCCTTGCCCACGATGTCCCATAACGCCATGTCGATGGCAGAAATCACCGGCGTCGCGTGAAGGCTCGGATGCCGGAAATCGTGGCGGGAAGCGTACATTCGGTCCCAGATTCTCTCGATCCTAAATGGGTCCTGACCGATGACGTACTCGCGCCCCATTTCCTCTATCAGATTGATCTGTGATTTCAGGTCGCCCAGATTTTTCGAGTAGGTATTGCCGGTTATGCGCTCTCCCAAACCACTGATGCCTTCGTCGGTCACGATTTCCAAGAATAGCAGGTACCTGCCGCCTCTATACGGCGGCTCGTTCTCAACGACCATCGTTTTAAGATCAACAACTTTCAATTCAAACTCCCAGGCTTAGATTGCCAGATAATATCTGGTGTTTTATGAACACTCCAGAATTGGGCTACACAGAACTTATTACTGCAAACTGAGACTGTCAACTGCCACCATCCATGCTATCGCAATGTAGGCGCAGGTGCGATCATTGGGTCATCAGTCGTGTTTTGGATAACACCTTCACGCCAGTATGCTTGAGCGAGACATCCAGTTGCCGCATAATAATCTCACGATTGCGATCCTATGAAATAGTAAGGTCAGTCAGTTTGTCATTCTGAATCGCAACGAAGAATCTGGTGTCAGTAAGGCAACGGTCGTAGCGACAACGCCAGATGCTTCACTCCGTTCAGCATGACAGGCGGGTTTTGATAAACGGAGGCACACCTATGGTAGCGGGAGGAACTTTAAGCCTGATCCTGATCGGAGTTTTCCTGGTGTTTTCGGCATTCTTCTCCAGTTCGGAGGCGGCGTTTCTGTCCCTCCAGCGCACGAGAATCGCCTACCTGGTCAGCACTGGAATACCCGGCGCCAAGCGTGTTGCCGACATGATCGGCCAGCCTGAGCGTCTGCTGTCCACCATCCTGCTTGGCAACAACCTGATGAACGTAGCGTTCACTTCAGTGGTCACAGTGTCAGCAATCGAGTTCGTGGGGGAGGGCAATCGGGGTCAGGGAGTGGCGATTGCCACGGTTGTCAGCACAGTGGCATTGCTGCTGGTCGGCGAGATCGTGCCGAAGACCATCGCCGTCCGAAACTCCGAGCGCGTGGCCTTCCTATACGCCCAACCTCTGAAGTGGACCGAGTATCTTCTGCTGCCCTTCGTCGTGTTCCTCCAGTGGATCACGCGTGGATTGAATGCCATGCTGGGCGGGTCAGAACCAGAAAGCTCTATAACCGAGGGCGAATTTCGATCTCTCATCGACATCGGCGAGTCCGAAGGGACCTTCAAGCCGTCCGAGGCTGAGATGCTGGAAAAAGTGTTCCAGTTCGGCGACCGTCATGTGCGCGAGGTGATGACTCCCAGAATCGAGATGGTGTCCATCAACGAGGGCAGCAACTTCCGCGAATTTCTGGATATCTACGCCCAGAACACCCACACGAGATTCCCCGTTTTCACCGACACCGTGGACGACATCACAGGCGTCATTTCGGCTAAAGACCTGCTGAACAAGATGGCGAACGAAGGTGTCGATTACAACGCTTCCGCAACCGACGTCCAGCGGGAGGCCTATTTCGTTCCTGAGACCAAGCGCATCTCGGAGCTGTTCGACGAGCTTCGACAGTCCGGCCACCAGATGGCCATCGTCATAGACGAGTTCGGCGGCGTGGCTGGTCTGGTCACGCTCAAACGCCTGCTTGAGGTGGTGGTCGGCCCCGTGGGCGAGGAAGGAGAAGCGCCAGAGGAGGAGTTCCGCGCCATCGACGAGAACACCTTCCACGTCGAGGGCGGCATGAGCATCCAAGAGGCAAATCAGGAGTTGGAGATCGAGCTTCCAGAGGGCGAGTTCGAGACCATCGCAGGTTTCGTCCTGGAGACTCTCGGCCACATTCCGGCGCTGAACGAGGAGTTCGAGCACGAAAACCTGAAATTCGAGATAATCGACATGCAGGGTCTCAGAATTGAAGAGATAAAGATAACGAAATCAGAGACCCGAGAAGGTGGGGAATCCGGTGAATTTGATACTGGTCAGGCACGGTGAGACAGAGTTCAATCGGCAGAGGCTCATTCTTGGTCGCGGCCCTGAACCATTGAACGCCACAGGACAGGCCCAGGCGTTGGCAGCAGCAGTCGCGGTCTCCCGAGACGCGCCCTTCGTTCTGTACTCCAGCCCGATTGTCCGGACCATACAGACCGCCGAGGCCATCGCGTCTGAGTGTTCGGTTGCCTTCACTCCGATGCCGGGCCTTGAGGAGATCGACGCCGGAGACCTCGAAGGCCTGACCGGATCGCAACTGCAAGAGCAATACCCCGATGTCATGCGAGGCTGGAGAAACGACCCTGCATCCGCAAAGATGCCCAACGGCGAGTCCTTAGGCGATGTCCAGAATCGAACATGGGCCGTGATCAATGACATCGCGCAGCGTCACGAAGATGACACCGTGGTCGTCGTGACTCACAACTTCCCCATTCAGGCAATCCTATGCAAGGCTCTGGGCATGCCGCTGAACAACTTCCGCCAACTGCGCGTTGATCTCGGCTCCGTAACTCGGATGGATGTGCGAGACTCGGTGTTCACGATGTTGTCAATGAACGAGACTTGGCACCTTTGAGCCGGCTGTCAGCTTTCAGCCGTCAGCAATCAGAGAATCGCCATTCTGAGCCCGCAGGCGAAGAATCTCGTGTCAGTAGCCAGCCGTGGGTCAGACTCGACCAGATGCTTCGCTCTCGCTCAGCATGGCGAATGCCGCTCTAAGATGTCGGGGCCAACAGACGTGACATCGGAATGTAACAGGACGATAATTATCTCACTATGTCCCAGTCAAAGATCAGATATAAAGTACAGAGAGAGACGCGTAACGTTCTGAGGCGGGTCGGTGTGACAACTGGCTCCCGACTTGTGGTGGCGGTGTCCGGTGGGCAGGATTCTCTGGCCCTGCTCTATGCCCTCCACGACCTGGCGGCAGAGTTCGGATTTGAACTACACGGCGCTCATCTCAACCACAGCCTGCGAGGCGCCGATTCTGAAGCCGACGCCGCTTTCGTGGGACACACGTTCCAAAGTCTGGACATCCCTTATACAGTTGAACAAGCTGATGTGTCCGCATTCCGTGAAAGTCAGAAAATCTCTCTGGAGGACGCAGCACGACAGTTGAGGTACGATTTCTTCGCCCGTGTTGTCGAACAACAGGGAGCTGATTTCGTGGCCCTGGGCCACACTACCGACGATCAGGCGGAAACTGTGCTTTTGCGCGTGATTCGCGGCGCCGGGTTGGCGGGACTCCGAGGAATGGATTTCCTGTCCGACGCAGCGTTTTCCGGGGTGAGAATGAAGTTGCTTCGTCCACTGCTGGGTGTCTCTCGGTTGGAGACTGCTGAGTTCTGCCGAACGCTAGGACTACAACCTCGGCTGGATGAATCCAACCTGTCCACCGAGTTCAGCCGAAACCGAGTCAGACTGGAGATTCTACCCCAAATGGAAGCCATCAACCCGGCTGTCAAAGACTCGCTGGTCCGGCTGTCCCATTCAGTGGCCCGTGATTATCCATATTTGGAGAGTCAGGTCGATAGAGTGAAGGAGTCTGTAATCACAGTTCGAACTGAGATGGTCGAGATTGATAGAGCCGCCTTCACCGATCTGGCTCCGGCGATACAGCATCACCTCATCCGTCGAGCGGTCCTGCTGGCGAAACGCGATCTGATAGACCTAACTCAGAGCCACGTCGAAGAGATGGTCCGATTGATGCTTGGTCAACCTGGAAAATTTCTGAATCTGCCAGGCGGCTTCCAGTTTTTGGTCTCATACGATAGCGGATTCATCAGTTTGAATGGCCAGGCGCCATGTCCTCTGCCCACACTAACTGGACAAACAAGACTCCAGACGACCGGTGAAACCTCGGTTGGCAACTGGCAGGTCAAGATTGGCATCGTCGAACACAGGGGGGCCGAGTATCCGCCAAGTCCTAAAACGCGCGCCACAGATTCGCGACTGAAATTTGCGGCGTACCTGGCGGCCACAGGAGATGAATTGGTTGTTCGGACGAGACAACCCGGCGACCGCTTTCAGCCTCTGGGAATGTCTGGAACGAAGAAACTGAAAGACTTTATGGTGGATGAGAAGATTCCCCGTCACTGGCGCGACAGCGTTCCCCTGGTGGCGACGCCAAAGGGCATCGCCTGGGTCGTGGGCTGGCGAATCGCGGACTGGGCGCGGACGCCAGACGACGCCATTCAAGTTATGAAAATCGAGTTCAGGCTCGACGCTACATAACGCGGTCAAGCCTCGGATTCATCGTGACACCCGGAGTGCGTCCTCTCTTGGCCATCGGCCTGCCATCGACCTCGTGTATGTCGGCAGTGAAGTCGTTGGGCGGCACGGACGATATGTAGCTTCCCACGGCGAACCCCGCAACCGGAGCGCCAGACTGCACGAACTGTCGAATCCTGTCCGGGGTGAATCCGCCGCTGACGAAAATCTCAACGTGACGGAATCCGGCCAGGTCGAGCCTCGCCCGAACCTCCTTGACCAGATCAGATGTGACGCCACCTCGCTCTGCTGGAGTGTCCAACCTGACGCCCCTCAAGCGCTCTCGCAACGCCTGGGAAACGTTCAGAGCCTCCTCAGCCTCATCATTAAAGGTGTCAACAAGGGCGATGCGTGGCACCTCCTGGGGCATGTGACGGTCGAAGGATTGAATCGCTTTCACCGCGTCACCCATAATCAGTGGGAGGGCATGGGGCATGTTGCCGCTGGGCGTGACGCCGGCCAGCCGAGCGCCCATGACAGTTGAGCAGGACGCGCACCCGCCAATGACGGCGGAATAGTCGATATTTGCCGAAACGTTGGGATGAACGTGCCTGGCAGCAGAAGCGACCACAGGAACTCCCTGGGCGGCCTCGACACACTCACGGGCCGCCGTCGCCCAGCCAGTGCATGACGCCAAGACGCCGCATATAGTCGTCTCGTACAGGCCAAAGGAGCTATACGGAGCTTTGATCCGCAGGGCAACCTCTCCGGCCTCCAGAACCTCGCCCTCCTCCAACGCCCAGACTTCGCTTCCCGTCTCAGGCAACACCTTGGCAAGAAGAGCGCGCACCTCCCGTATCCCGCAGAACACTCCATCGCTTCGAGGGAAAAATTCCATAGTGACAGTGGGGTTGATGCTCTCATTGCGAAGGATGGTGAGGGTGCGCTGAAGATAAACGTCAGCGGTGTCACCAACGAGAATGGAAGGGCGAATGTCGAAAGGTGTGTTTACCATTAATTATTACCAGCCATAAAAATTTTGTGTTGACTGCCTTAGATGCTATCAAAAGTGAACACTGCATGGGACAGGGGCTTACTGACCCTTACGCCACTCTCCAATCTGTTTGGTGTGTTCCTCATAGTGGCTAATCTCGAAATTGATTCGCTCTATGGCGCGCTGATCAAACTTTTTTTCAGGGGAAGCTTCAAGAGCCTCGTGAAAATTTTGGAAGGAGACTAACAGGTCGTTGACTACTTCAGACGGTGAACATGGGCGTTTCTTAGCAACAAATTTCTCGTTCCAGGCATCAAATATTTCTACGCCGGACCCAATCCTGACTGGAGAATCGCCTCTTGCAACACGCTCCAGTGATTCGCCCATGACCTCGTTCCAACCTGTGACATGAGCAATGATGTCCTTCAGGCTCCACTTATCGAAATCTTGTCGCAGCATTTGCGTTTCAGTGATGCCAGCGAAAGTTTCGTTGAAAGCGGCAAAGACATCATGAAGTTGATTCGAGATTTCCGCCTCGGAAGTCATGGAATCTTTCCGCTAAGCCAAACGCTTAGGACGGCGCAAGACTTGTCAACTTCGCCCCCAATATCTTCTCCATGTGATCGAGGGCGTGCCGGTGGGCGTCTGGATCGAATGACGCCACGCAGTCTATTGGGACTTCTACTGCATAGTCTCGGTTGCGGGCATCGGCGGTGGTGTGCATCACGCAGATGTCTGTGCAGACCCCCACCAGTATTATCTTCTCTGGATTCAAGGTTTTCAATCGTTTTTCCAGGTCCGTCTCGTAAAAAGCGCTGTACCGACGTTTTCGGAGCGTGACGGTCACGTAGTCCGCCAACTCTGTGATTACTTCACACTCCTCGGTCCCTCGGACGCAATGCACTGGGAACATCTCGAACTCCAAGTCATCGGGGTCGTGGGTGTCGGCAATGAAGATGATGCTGGAGCCTGCAGCCTGTTCGCTCTCGATCAGTCGCTTGATGTTGGGGATTATTTGACGGGCTTCATCGCCACAGTACAGGTTCTTCCCCGGCTCCATGAAGCCGATGAGCATGTCCACGACAAGCACCACGTTGCTCATAACTACCCCTTACTTTTGAGTTCGACCACGGGTTGTATGGATTCGTAATGTTACCGTGATGGGCGTCAAATCCGCAAGCGCGTGAGAAGGTCGGCAGGAAGGTTTAACGGTTTCGAGCTATCTCGCGGGACGCCTGCCTCAATCCTCCGAAACGCAGTCGAAGCAGACCCTTTATGTCTTCCCATGCGGTGCTGATAATTTTCACTCGGCTGTCGGGGTCGTCGGTCCACTTCACGGGGATTTCCTTTATTCGGTAGCCGTTCTTCTCGGCGATGAGCAGCATTTCAGTGTCGAAGAACCAACCGTTGTCCACAACCAGCGGCGCGACGTCATCTGCCGCTCGACGGCTCACGGCCTTGAATCCGCACTGGGCGTCCTGGAATCCAGCAAGGAACATGGCCCGAAATATGAGGCTGTATGAACGGGATATCAACTCTCGTTTGAATGAGCGTCCCATCACCTGCGCGCCTCGCTTGAGACGCGAGCCAATGGCAATGTCGTAACCTTCGCCATCAACAGCGGCTATGGTCTGGGGCAGGGCGGACAGGTCCGTGGACAAATCCACGTCCATATAGGCGACGATGTCGGCGTTGCTCTCGGCCCACGCCCGCTTCAGAGCGCGGCCCCGACCCCTCTGTTCCAATCGGACATGCCTCACTCTGGAGTCTTGTTCTGAAAGGCTCTGACATATCGAGGGAGTGGCGTCGGTGGAGCCGTTATCGGCAACAACGACGGCCCATTCATAGTCGTTTAGATTGTTCGAAAGGAACGCGGCCAACGCATTCACGCTATCGGCGAGGGCGCGCTCCTCGTTCAGCACAGGGATTACCACGTCCAGCGTCTTCTTCATTCAGCGAGACTCACTCTGACGAACATCAGTTCCGGACACCTCTTAGTGGCGGAAGTGGCGGGTGCCGGTCAGGACCATCGCGATGCCCAGACGATTCGCGGCCTCGACCGATTCCTCGTCGCGTATGGAGCCTCCCGGCTGGGCGATAGCGGTGATACCACCCTCGGCGGCCATCTCGACGCTGTCACCGAATGGGAAATAGGCGTCGGAGGCCATCACGCTGCCCTTGGCCTTGTCTCCGGCGATCCGCAGGGACAGATGAACGCTGACCACTCGATTGGGCTGTCCTGCGCCCATCCCCACCAGCGTGTTGTTCTTCGCCAGCACGATGGTGTTGGACTTGATATGTTTGCACGCTCGCCACGCGAAGGCGAGGTCTCGAAACTCGTCGTCGGTGGGCGGACGTTCGGTGGCGACGTTCCAAGCTGTTGTGTCTTCCTCCAGAGTGTCGGCAGTCTGGACCAGCACGCCACCGGACACGGTTCGGACGTCCAGCCCTTCGGTTGGCCCCTTGGCAAGCGTAATCTCCAGAATACGGGTTCTGCGCCTGCGTTTGAGAATCTCCAACGCTTCAGGCTCGAATCCTGGAGCGATAATCTGATCGTACAACACTCCCCGCATCGCCTCGGCAGTCGCGACGGTCACGGTCCGGTTGAACCCGACGATGCCGCCGTAAGCCGAGACCGAATCTCCTTCGAAGGCCTGCTGATATGCCACAGCCTGATCAGGGTGCACCGACAGCCCGCAAGGGTTGGTGTGTTTGATAACGGCGACAGCATTTTCCGAGAAGTCAGACACCACCCTCCAGGCGGCATCGGCATCCAGAATGTTAGTGAACGACATCTCCAGCCCGTGGAGTCGTTTGGCGTCCACGACGCCTCCTGCGGACAGGGCCGTGGAGTACAGCGTCGCCTGTTGGTGGGGGTTCTCTCCATACCGCAGGTCCTGAACTCGATTGAATCCCAGCGTGAACTCGTCCCAGGAGGTCTTGGTCTCCTCGCCGCTGAGGTATCGGGAGATGGCGGTGTCGTAAAGAGCGACATGCTGGAAGGCCTTGCGAGCCAGCTCCTTGCGCTCCTCCAATGTGACCTCAACGCCATCAGACAGGCGCTCGCCAATCCACTCGTAGTCAGACGGATCGACGACCACCAAAACGTCCTGGAAGTTCTTGGCGGCGCCACGGATCATGGTCGGGCCGCCTATGTCGATGTTCTCCAGCGCGTCGTCGAGCGTCACATTGGGCTTGCTGACCGTCTCCACGAATGGGTAGAGATTGACGGCGACGATGTCGATGGTTCCGGTCTCGTCATCGGCAAGCTGGGCCATGTGGCTCTCGTTGTTTCGACGGGCCAAAATTCCAGCGTGGACTGTGGGATGGAGTGTCTTGACCCGCCCATCCAGAATTTCAGGCGAGCCAGTCAGGTCCGAGACCTGCTGAACGTCCAAACCTCCATTCTGGAGGTCTAGGGCTGTGCCGCCGGTGCTAACGAGGTTGTAACCTCCGGCCTTGAGACGTCGGGCAAAGTCCACCAGTCCGGTCTTGTCATAGGCGCTTAGGAGGGCTAGTTTCACAGTTTTTGGCTCCAGAGAATCGTTATCGACTTGTAGGTGTTTCATAAATCATACCAAGCATACGACCTACGATTGAAGCACAACCTGCTCATCCGCAGAGCTAGAGAACACCTCGCCAACAATCATCGAGTCCGGAACAAGATTCACCACAGCATCCACTTCTGATGGGTCGCAGACCAGAACCATGCCGAGGCCCATGTTGAACACGCGGTACATCTCGTCTCGGGGAATGCCGCCGTCTTCCTGAATAGTGTTGAAGATGGGCGGGAACGGCCATGCTCTGGTGTCGAAACGGGCGGTCACGTCGTCAGGCAGCATCCGTGGGACGTTCTCGATTAGCCCTCCGCCCGTTATGTGGGCGATGCCCTTGACGCGAGAGAACACCGGAGCCAGAGCGTCGAGATACGGAGGATGGGGACGCAGAAGAGCGTCGCCCAGGGTTTCGCCAAGCTCCGGGCGATGCTCCCGCAGGGGAGCCGGGTCTGTGTCCAGTCCATACACGTGACGCACCAGCGAGTAACCGTTGGTGTGCAGTCCGTTGGAAGGAACGCCGATCAGCACATCGCCGTGGCTGATTGTCGTCGGATCAATCATCTCCGACTTCTCAACGACGCCAACCACGAAGCCCGACACGTCGAAGTTGCCCTCGGCGAACACTCCGGGCATCTCCGCTGTCTCTCCGCCTATCAGGGCGCAGTTGACCTCCTGGCACGCATGCGCCATGCCTCCAATCAGTTCCTCTACCACGTCAGGACACAAACTGCTCATGTTGATGTAGTCGAGAAAGAATATCGGCCTTGCGCCGCAGACGATCACGTCGTTAATGCAGGCGTTCACAAGGTCGGCCCCGATGGTGTCGTAGCGTTCCATCATGACCGCAAGACGGAGTTTGGTGCCTACAGGGTCGGTGCTGGAGACCAAAATCGGCTCTCTGTGCCCAGAAAACTGATACATGGCCCCGAAAGCTCCGACTCCCGCCAGCACCTGAGGACCGTGGGTCGGAGTCACAATGTCTCGAATACGGCGCTTCAGATTCTGCGAGGCCTCCAGGTCCACGCCTGCTTGTTTATAAGTTCCTTCTGTCATTATTTTCCAATCTTAGTCATATGAAGTTATTTGCCGACGCCACAAAGGGAGGGTTTGAAACCCTCCCTACTATTCCACACACTAACTTATCAGCGGCTCGAAAAATATTCTCGAAGAAATCTGGAGAGAATTCAGTCCATTTGAGAAAGTTCGTCTAGGTCGATCTTTCCAGAGGCGATGTCCTTGATAGTCTCTGAGTACAAAATGTGTTCCTGCGCCAGCACCCGCTCGGCCAGAGATTCAGGGGCGTCGTCCTCTAGAATCGGAACCTCAAGCTGAGAGACCACCGGCCCGTGATCGTACTCTTCGTCCACAATATGGATGCTCACACCTGAAACCGTCTCGCCCGCATCCAGAACCGCCTGGTGGACCCGAAGACCGTACATCCCCTGACCTCCAAACTTGGGAAGCAGAGCAGGATGGACGTTCAGAACTCGGCGCCGGTAACGGTCCAGCGTGCGATGGCCCAGTTTTTTCATGTAACCGGCCAGCGCGACCAACTCGACGCCATGATCTACCAGAGTTGAGGTGATAGCAACGTCGAGATCATCGGGTTTAATATGAGTTTTACTGCTCAAGTGGAAGCAGGGGATGCCCTCTCGCCGCGCCCTCTCCATAGCGGTGGCCTTGGAGTTATTGCAGATGACCACCCGCACTTCGGCATCAATTTGCCCTGATTTGCAGGAGTCGATGATCGTTTGGAGGTTTGTGCCTCCGTGGGAGGACAGAACGCCGATGGCTAGTTTCTTACTGGACACTTTATACCCTGGGAATAGCGGTCAGCTAGAAGAACTAATCGGCGGTGGCCTGGGCTTCCATGACCAGTTTGTCCATCTCCAACTGAACGGGGATTGGATACTCGCCGGTGAAACAACCCATGCAGAAGTTCTCTTTGGCGCTGCCCACCGACCGGACCAGACCGTCAATGCTCAGGTATCCCAGAGAGTCGGCGTCCACGAATTCCCGGATGTCCTCCACGGACTTGTCTGAGGCGATCAGTTCCTTCTTAGTGGCCATGTCCACGCCGAAGTGGCATGTGGAGATGATTGGCGGGGCGCAGATACGAAGATGTATCTCCTTCGCGCCGCCTCTGCGGAGCAGTTCCACGACATGGGGAGTGGTGGTTCCCCTGACGATGCTGTCGTCCACGACGATCAGACGTTTGCCCTTGATAAGCTCTGGCAGTGGATTCAGCTTTCGTCGAACGCCCAACTCTCGGAACCGCTGGTCTGGCTGGATGAAGGTGCGCCCGACGTAGCGATTCTTCACCAGTCCTTCGCCAAAGGGGATGCCGGATTCCTGAGAGTATCCGACTGCGGCGGCGGTGGCCGAGTCTGGAACGCCGATTACCATATCGGCCTCAACAGGGTACTCTTTGGCAAGCTCGGCGCCCATCTTCATTCGATCGCTGTAGAGCAGCCTGCCATTCATAACGCTGTCTGGGCGGGCGAAGTAGATATTCTCAAAAACACAACTAGCTCGCTTGACGCTCTGGCTGCTGCGGTAGATGGTCCTGAAACCGTCAGCGTCAACGATGACCGCTTCGCCTGGCTCAATTTCCCGGATGTAAGTCGCGCCAACATGGTCCAGAGCGCAGGACTCGGATGCTATAACCCAGCCTCCGTTCAGCTTCCCGATACACAGCGGCCTGACGCCCAGGGGGTCTCGAATGCCGATCACCGCGTCCTTGGTCAGAACCGTCAGTGAGTATGCGCCCCGCAGTTTTCGCATGATGTAGGCGATTCGATCCGGCCAGTTGTCCGAAGGGGCATGGGACAGAAGTTGGGCGATGATCTCTGAGTCGTTGGAGCCTTTGAATTGGCAACCCAGGATTTCCAGTTCGGCTCGCAAATCCAGTGCGTTAATGACATTGCCATTGTGGGCGAGAGCAAGCTCGACATTGGGGCCTTGAGAGACGATGGGTTGGGCGTTTGAGATGTGGCTGGAGCCGGTGGTGGAGTAACGGGTGTGGCCGATTGCGATGTGGCCGGGGAGGTCTGTGAGGTGGTCTTCCTGGAAGGCCTGGCTGACCAGGCCCATGGAGGTGCGCATTCGGATTCGCTCACCGTCCGCAGTAGCTATTCCGGCGCTCTCCTGCCCTCGATGCTGGAGGGCAAAGATGCCGAAGAATGCCACACGGGCGACGTCTTCGCCTTTGGAATACACCCCTACCACGCCGCAAGCCTCTTTCATAGAGTCTGCGTCCATATAGGCCGAGGTTTCCTGGTCCCGATGAGTGTTAGAACTGATCAGATTACGCTCCACGACATCTGCCGAGGGGTTGGCCCGCTGATCCAAAACCTGTCTAAGAACCTTTTCCATTGTAGCACCTGGGCGGGTGACACAAAGGCATTATACGAAAGCCGCATGGCGCGGGTCAACGTGCTAGCACGGGAATTTTCGGCGGTTCCACGGAGTTTCGGTGAAGTCCAATATTGACCGCCTGGGAAAATTGAAAGAATTTGATTCGCCCAACAATTGAGAATTCGAAATTCTAGCATAACCAAACACATCTAAGTAAGTTTTGATGGCACAAATTATGCAACGTGAATAGGCCAACCTTGCAACTGCCTGAGAGTATGTGTCACTAACATAAACGCCGGGGCCTCATATGGCTCCGGCGTTTAGAGGTCTGAGTATCGGTCTTTTGTTTAAACAGTGATGAATGTCTCGTTGTGTTCTCCGTTGACCTTCACTGTGTAGGTCTCGCCTTCTAGAAAATCGTTGCCCAGGGAAATCTCTGTCACCACCACCGGCAGGTCTGGGGTGCAGATCATCGGGCTGTTGGGGGGATGACTTCCAGGTGTGTGACCTCGATCTCGATGTAGTTTCCGCCGCGATAGTTGACGGTGTAGCCGTCGAATTTGGAGCAACTGCTGCCCAGAGGAAACCTGGACACTACCGTCAGGACATACTCGTTGTTCTCGGCTTCGGCGATTTCGATCTTCTCGATGGGGGACAGCTTCTTGAGCGTCATGGGCGCTTCAGGGGCCTGGGCCATGAAAGAGGCGGCCAGCTCGCCGTTGATGGTCACGTTGTAGGTCTCGCCAGCGTTGAAGTCGTCGCCGAGGTTGACACTGCTCTCGTTGTAGCCGTAAATCATGGTGCAGGGCATAAACACGTCGGGGCCGGGGACCAGGTTAGTCACTGTGACGTTGATTTCGTTGCCGTCGCGGGCCATCTCGGCTTCGTTGAACTTGGCGCATCCACTGGGCAAGCTGGATGTGACGACCAGGACGTATTCATTATTCTCGGACCTCACGACTTCGACCTTCTCGATGGGCGCGGAGGCTTCCACCATGTCAGAAAGCTCTTGAGGTTCTGTCGTGGGCGGGACCGGCATCGGCTCGGGATTTGCGACCATCTCAAGAACCATATCCACATGCTCAGGGTTGCCGCCGGTCAGCACCGCATAGCGGGAGGTGTTGAGGAACATCAACCGTCCCTGGTCCGTGATTCTGGCTGAGATCGCGTATGAGAAACGCTCGTGGATGTCTGCGGGATTATACTCAATCTCGAACTTGGCAAGAAGCTGTCCAGGGTTCTCGATGATCTGTTCTCCCTGGGTGATTGCGGCGGCGGCGGCTCTGGATACGTCGATCAGCTTGATTTCTATAATTGCGCCTGAGCTTAGGGCTATTCTCTCGCGGTAGGCCATCGACCCTGAGACGATTGCGGTCTCGACTGCTTCGTCGGCGTCTACATTATTATCGATGTTTACCGGAGGCAACGGCGACATGGGCAGGGTCTCGACGGCGATTCCTTCTGGAGACTGTAGCGGCGTCACTGGCAGGGTCTGGCTAGTGGATTCGTTGGGGAGTTCGCTGGGCGCTAGGCTGGCCGGGGCGCTCTGACAGGCGACTGCTCCGAGCATCAGGAGTCCGGCGGCTATGAAGACTGCGGTTTTGATCGTGCTGTTCATTTTCTTGCCCTCTGGCGTGTTTATCATGTTTTGCGATGGTTTGAAGGCCCTTCAATTAAACAGACGATTGTTGCCTCTGATTTGTTCCATCGAATTCGACCGATTTTCGGGGCGATTGCATGAGGATTGTGTGAAGAGAAACCCTGCATCGGTAGTTTGCTCTGAGCGCTGCAAGGCAATATAATCGGCCCCATAATCTGGCGGATGTGGATTCCTCAGTCACGATGGCCAGTCCCGAAAGGATTGTCATGCGAGTTATGGTCACCGGCGGCACCGGTTTCGTCGGCCCCCACACAGTCCAACATCTGGTCAATGACGGCCATGAAGTTCACCTGCTGGTGCGCTCATCGGACCGCATCGCTCCGGCGCTTGAGCCTCTGGGAGTTGAAGGCGTTACCCACACCGTAGGAGAAGTGACCGACGCAAAGTCTGTCGACGCCGCGATGGAAAGATGCGACTCTGTTGTTTACGCGGCATCGGTTTACACCGTATACAAGCGTCAAGACGCAGTGATTCGCAGGGTCAACGTCCTCGGACCGGAGATCGTTCTTGGAGCAGCCCATTATCTGGGACTGGACCCGATTGTCCACGTTTCTAGCATCGTCGCGCTATTCCCTCCTGAAGGACAGACACTAACCGTCCAATCTCCTGTCAAAAACCCTGCCCGCACATACCCGAGGTCCAAAGCAGATTTGGAACGTGTAGTCAGGAGGTTCCAGGAGGAGGTCATCCCCGTGGTGATCACATACCCTGGCGGGGTTTACGGTAGTCATGACCCGCACTGGGATGAAGGGCCTCAACTGATTGCAAACATCCTGAAGGGTCAAGTCAGCATGATTCCTAAAGGTGGCGTGCCAATCGTAGACGTGAGAGACGTGGCTAAAGTCCCTGCCGCTGTCATGGAGCCTGGACGAGGCCCACGAATATACATGATCACCGGCGCATGTATGCCCTTCGGTGACACCATTAACGCCGTCGCTGCGCTCACGGACGCAAGATACGTTTCGCAACGCTGCCCGCAATGGCCCTTGTTCCAGCGGTGAGGCTAATGGATGCTCTTCTGTCGATCGCGCCTTTCCGTTTACCATCGAGTCGGGAAGGATTTGAATCGCTACTGATGGACCCTCATGTCGACGACTCCCCGACCATCGATGAACTGGGCATCCAGCGAACCATGCCCTTTGAGGAAACCCTCGCTGGCATGGTTCGCTGGATGTATCAGTCTGGGGGCATCTCTGCAAAATTGGCGGGCAAACTGGCCGACTGAAGATTTTCTCAATGACAATCGCCGAATTTCCATCAAAAGGAGCGCTCTTTGAATAACATAGATGTCGCCAACCAGTACTTCGACGCCTGGAACAACCATGACTCCAATGCTATTGTGGCCACCTTTGCCGACGGAGGAACGTACTCCGACCCTGCGTCAGGCGGAGAACTGACGGGTCCGGCCATCGGCGGGTACGCAAGTGGCCTATTCGCAGGATTCCCAGACCTGTCTTTTGACATCGTAAGCGTGGCATCGACCGGAGAGGATTCGGTGTCTGCTCAATGGGTGATGAAGGGGACCAACTCTGGCGACTTCGCAGGCGGACCTCCAACGGGTGGCTCGATCACTTTGCCTGGAGCCGACTTCATCACAATCGAGGATGGAAAAATGAAGTCGGTTCAGGGATACTTCGACCAGAGAACCCTGGTTGAACAGCTTGGCCTTCAGGTTATCGTGCAGCCATATCAGATTGGGCCGGTGCAATGGGGCAGCGCTGTCCGAATGAACCTGGGGAATCCCGCCAAGCCGGGCGCGATCAGCCTGACGTGGATTGCTCCCCGATCCGAAGAGGAAGGGAACAAGATCAGAGATTTCACTCAAAAGATCATACAGGAACTGCCAAAAGCCCCTGGTTTTCTAGGCCTCGTGACAGCCTCTCTTCGTGACAAAATGTTCTCGATAACTGCCTGGGATAGCACTGATGATGCCGCGAAACTGACACAGGACGGGCCTCACAAAGAGGCGATGAGCGAATTCTTCAGCGGCAACCTCGGTTCCGCCGCTTCGACCAGCGTCTGGGTGCAGGAGCGGATCAACGCCGTATGGGTACGGTGTGGTAGCTGCGACCAGATATCCAGCTATGACCGGGATGAGGGCAAATGCCAGTGCGGAGAGGCGCTCCCGGACCCTCCGCCATACTGGTAGCTCCCGTTAATTTAGTGTGCGACGAGAACTTCGTTGTCATGCTGAGCGAAGCAAACGCATCTGGTCGATGAAATCATGCGGCTGTTCCCCAAGGCCAGAAACCTCGTCTGCGGACTCAGCACGACGTGATTGTGTTAGGAGAGATTCATGGAAGGACGCTATCCCAACGGCCTGCTTCTGGCAATAACCAACTGCAACGACGCCTCAAAAGGAGATGAGTTCGCTCGCTGGTACAACCACATCCACTTTCCTGATGTCACCGCGTCTGGCATCTTCAAGCATCCGATTCGATTTGCAAACACAGACCCCGACTCGCCTCGCGGCCAGTATGCCGCCACCTATGAGACAGACTACGAAGATGCTGCCATCGCCCTGGCAGACAATCGAGAAGCTTCGGCCAAACTGCGACCTGACGGTGGCCGAGGCTCGGAGTTGATCGAATCGGTGTTCGTTGACGTGTTCAAGCGGACCGGCGGCGAGTTCTCAACATCGGTGAGGCCCACACGCGGAATCCTGCTGGTGCTGAGCAACTGCACAGACCCCTCCAGAGAAGAGGAGTTCAACCGATGGTACGAGGATGTCCACTTCCCTGACATCCTGAACGTCGGCCAGTTCCACACCGCCTATCGATACGAGAACGTCAACCCCGAGTCGAGCGCCAAGTACCTGGCAATCTACGAAACGGACAACGCCGACCCCGCAGACGCCCGAGCGCAACACACGAAGTTGATGGAAGGCTGGGGACAACAGAGACACCTGTTCAGCGACATGGAAGTGGTATCCTCGATGACCGCCCGACGCGTTTGGCCGAGGCTGGATTAGCCGGCGACACAGACGCGAGGCCTACTTGCGCTTAATTCAGGTGGCGAATTCTCTTCACCCCACGATTGGTTGGGCGATTATCCACAGGCTGGTGGTGGTGTAGGAGACCATGAGCGCCAGCATCGGGTATTGGCTTCTCAGGGCGCTGGCGTGATCGGGCATCTCTCGCAGGGAGATAATATGGGCCACGTACACTGAGACGATGTGCCCAACCACAATGGCGGATACCGATATGTACCACACGATACGGGCGTTTATGGCGTTCAGGTTTAGCCGGTAGTCTGCCGTCCCCAGGATGTTCCATCCAAACCCGAACGGGTCTGAGACCAGGGGGATAATCAGTTGTCCCTGAATTATCAGCAACGAGATGAAATGGGCCAGATTGTAGGCCAGCGCGATCGGCACCAATGAGAACACGAACACTCTGGCAACGTCCGCCACGGATGTTTGCGTCTGTCCCAATCGCCTAATTCCCCAGGAGAACCCCAGATAAACCAGGGCGAACAGTATCGGCACAAACACGAGGCCGATAGTGCCGATGGTGTCCAACGGATTCCCTCCCCAATTCTCGGAGAGATCAAGGGCAGTTTTCTGGATGTTTGCCCAGGTGGGCGTGTCCTGAAAACCGTCGAAAGTCACTGTTGCCAACGCCAACACCACGAAGGCAGCCGTGGCTGTTGACACCCTGCGATGCAGAGTTAACCCGACAACGAAGGGCCGCAGATTCAACTCTCGGTGTTCGGGTGCTGCCTGCTCGAAGCACTGGTAGCAGTCCACGCAGTCAGGTTCTGCGGCGTCGCATGCGACGCCGCAGGACAGACACAGGTTGCGGTCGGTGACTCGAACCTCGGTGGGCGAAAATCGGGAGAAGAATCCGAACAACACCGTGAATGCCTCTCCGTGCCTGAGCCACTGATGCTTTCCAAAAGCCGCCATTCCTGCCCAGGTGATGACCGAATACGCGATCACAAGTATCGCCAGGTTGAACGGCCTCGACGCGCCGGAATAAACATTCTCAGTCCAGGCAAACATGAAGAACAACAGCGCGGCAGGCCACACGTCTAGACGTTCGGGATACTGGAAACGTGGAGGCTTCGCTTCGTCACGCTTCAGGGTTTTTTCTGCCCACTCGTAGGTGATCTTCCACGGGTTGAGAAGAGCCCAGATGTTGCCGACCAGCGCAGTGATATATCCCATGCCCACCCACCAGATTATCCACACGAAGGTGGGAGCGAAATTGTCGATGGGTTCGTTGACGCCGAATAGTCCTGCAACAACCACCAGCGAGAAGACTGCCACAGACACAATCCCGATTGCAGCGTTGAGGGACGAACGCGACAACACCGGCCCAACGACGCTGACTCTCAGCAGATTGAGCCTCGGATATCTGAACTCGACGCCTCTCCTGCTCACGAACAGTCCAATGACCACAAATGACAACGCGACTGTCGCGCCTGCGCCGATGAGAAACATATTCAACGGCACAGGCAGGTCGTAACGCTGTCCGAACCCGTGAGCGTAGGCGGGACTTGCCAGAAGCGCGAGAACGAGAAAGATCAGAGCAATCGCGAATATTTTTGGAGCTTTCATCATCATTTCCTATCTGGGATACACGTCTAGCGCTCCCAGGTCCACCTCTTCGCCACCTTCTTCGTGTTCGTGTTTTCCGTCTGGATTCTCAGGAGGGGGGCCGCTGGCGATTCGCTGATGCTCATCGACGGTGTTTGTCCACACCACAGTTGAGCTAACAGACACCATGACCTGCAAAGGGCTGAACGCGCCACCGGCCAGCGCGTCAATCGCCACAAAGTCTGCCACGCCGGATATCTCAGATACGCTGATCGAGCCTGTCATCTCGTGGTTCATGTGATTGTGATAGACGATTTCATGCCCCGCCAGATCGTCGGTGATCTTGAAGGTGAAGCTCTGGCCGTTCTCGAGGATGTCAGACTCGAAGAGCGTACCGTGGTCCACTACCGCTTCCTCGCCGGCGGGATGGAAGGTGAAGTTGAATCTGCCGCTGGCGCTGGCGTTGAACGTGAACTCGGCGGCCTCCCCAGGGCCTACCGGAACCTCATGATCGTAACCGTGAAGATGGAACAGCCCGTGCTCATCAGAAGCGACAGACACAGTAACTGTATCGCCCTGAGTGACCCTCAATTCTTCGCCACTCAGGTTGATCGCTCCTTCGCTGACCTCCAGGTTCAATGTTCGATGTTCAGGTTCTGACTCGCTGCCGCAGGCGGCAATTGAGAGCGATAGAGCCGCCAGCAATGCAAACAACAGGATTTTTGGAGTGTTCAAGTGATGCTCCCAAATCTGGGTTCACCAGATTTTTTCAATTTGTTTATGTTCGTTACGCGCTCGGAGGCAATCCAGACGCGCAACAATTCGTCATATCGAGGGATGAGCGCAGAATTTCTGCCAAATCGACGCAACCAAATGGTGCCCGTGACGACTGGCAAACTCTAGAGAGTGACTGAGCCTGTTAACCCTTGTGTCGATTCACTCTTCGGCTCTTGCCTAATTCCACTCGCTGCCCAAGGAAGGCGCGCACGGAAAGACCTAGGATGACCACGAACGCCAGAAGCGTCAGAAGTGTGATTATCCCGGTGATCGAACTGGATTTTTTAACCTCGAATGTAAAATCCGCCGAGCCTTCACCAGCAGGCGCATCGACTTGCACAGTGAAAATCCAGATTCCTTCTTTACCAATGGTCGTTCGCAGGTCATAAAAGGACGGATCAGCCGAGTCAGTCTCCACCTTCAACGGGCCGATGACCGTTTCGTCTGGCCCATTGGCGGTCATGGTGACATCGGCTCTGATGACCACGTTGCGGGTCTGCAACTCGATAACCGCCAGCGTCATCGCAATCTCGCCTATAGCCGGTGGATCGGGCACGATGCCGAACGCCACTTCGTATGGCCCGGCGAACTCTCTCTTGTTGAGTTCAACGCCCGAACCGTGGGCGCGGACCAGCGAGGGAGCGGCCATCGCAATCACGGCGATGATGAACGCTGCCAGCAGGCCAACGGCGAAGACTCTTGCGACCAAAACACGAAACTCCTTGGGCCTGCCCTGTGAACCTCAACAATAACAAACCGTCAAAGTCGTCTTTCACGGCGACATGCCAGTGTGGCACGGATTCGGAACGATAGGCCAGCGCCTAAATAACAGGCTGAGGCGGCCTATCAGGGGGGGCGGTAAAGTGGCCTGCTCGTGAGGCACGAGCGATCAGAGGGATGTTGAAAATAGAGGACGGCTCGAAACGTTTAGAGGCTCGAAGCGCGGCATCGTCGATCGTCAGGGAGACCAACGTCACCAGGCCACTGTCATGATTGTACAAGGCCGTGGAATCATGGGGGGTTTCGGAGTGGGATGAGCCGTACCCGTGGGCGTGATCCAGAGCGACGCTGACATGACGGTGGGTCGGATTTCGCTCGGCGAAGTGGTGGTCAAGCATCGGCCCGATAGAGGGCAGGGCTAACGCCATCACTAGAATTGCAGTCCATATGCTCGCCAAAATCCGACTCATCGTAGGGTTATTATATCACTGGCGCGCGAGGGTTACGAAATCGCACGGGGTTGTAATAGTGATGATAGTGTGTCGATTTCCAGATGGCCAATGCCGCAACATTAAGGTCGAAACTCGTTGCCTCTGAAATGAGGACGACGATCTTGCCATTAGAATCAGCAACTCAAACCTGGAAACCGTGCAGAACCACGCCGTGGAGCGTGGGGGCATCATATAGAAGAACCGCCAGGGGAGAACTCTTCTGGCGGTTCAGATTTAACTGATACGAACGAACGGTTGTATTCACCTTGGAGTGTTATTAACCGGCGTACTCACCGTTATGGAAGTCCACGAAGTTACCGCCGTGTTCTCGGTGTATGATCGTGTGTCTGCGACCTTGGCGGAGTTGTGAATCACACTGTTTGTTCCACCGATGCTCCAGTATGCGAAAGACTCCATGTGCAATTGCGGCTCAACGTCTGCGACTGTAGGCATTCAGCAACAATGGGACACAATGCTAATGGAGACTTCGTGCTGATTCCGCGAGCTCTCGAGTTGTTGATTGTATAATCGTCTGCGCTGAAAAGTCTGAGTCTGAACCTCCTTTCGTCTCTCTAGGATCTCCTCCCTTCGACCGTCCAAGACATCAGAGGGAGTCACGTCCCCCAGAGCCTTGTGGTAACGACGATTGTTGTAGTAATTCACGAACTCCGTGATCGCGAGCTCCAGATTCCCCGGGACATCATATGGGGTCTGGTTGACGTCAAGCTTGATGGTCCGGTGATACCGCTCCAGCTTGCCGTTGGTCTGAGGATGGAAGGGCGAAGCCAGGATGTGGCGGATGCCCAC
>ENA-ORDI01000025-ORDI01000025.1-marine-metagenome-genome-assembly--contig:-NODE-25-length-88754-cov-7.343888_pt1 | contig 88754 bp, 84 predicted proteins | sample MGYA00248628_ERZ508525 | MGnify/ENA primary metagenome ERZ508525 (study PRJEB26195, sample SAMN05422138) | marine metagenome | isolation source: East of Porto Seguro, South Atlantic Ocean | place: Atlantic... | reverse complement strand
TTATTCCAGGGTGTAGCCGATATGTACCGAATGATCGGTAGCACTTCCATGGGTGACGAGACCCCTGAGAGCCGGGACACGGAGCGAAGCCTGGAGGAAACCATCATGGTTCTCGCCGAGTGGGTTCAGGCGCATCCGGCGTAAATCATTGGCAACGGTTCTTCGCTGACTACATCTGTAGGCGTGGCGAAGCCCTTGGCCGTCATCGCTCCGAAGTTAGAGTTGCCAACCTTCAGCCGCACGCTTCGTCATTCCGACACCAGCCCTTCGGCGGAAGGGCGGCGAGGAATCTCGGTTGACGGCTACAACCAGGCATGAGACTCCTCTCCTTCCGCCGAAGGCTCGGAGTGACACGAATCGCCCATTATCGTGGGCTGTGGTGCTGGCGCCAACCAGCATGAACGATTCTGAGGGAAGCGAATAATCTCTCATTGCGATGGGGCTAGATTCTTTCGTCGCCCCGCTCCTCAGAATGACATATCGGTAATAGAAAGAGTCCCGTCTTAGCGTGATTGCCGCCGGGACTCTTTGACTTGCCGGGTAAACGGGTAAGTTGGCTAGGCTTCAGTCTGCTCAGTCTGGCTGCCCTTGGCCGTCACGGTAATGTGGGTCATCGCAGTAGCGTCGGGAGCGCCGTGCCAATGGTTCTCCTGAGCTGGAATCACCACGACGTCGCCCTCGGTAACCGTTAGACTCTCGGTGTCGGATGCGACGGTGCCAGTGCCCTCGGTGATTATCAGGATCTGGTCACTGGAATGCTTGTGGAACTTATTGCGGGAGCCGGCGTCGAAAGCGACTATTCCGAAGTTTAGATTGGTAAAATCCTCTGGGTTAAACGACGACTGCCGCCAAACCCGGGTCCCGGTAAAGAGTCCGCCCAATTCCACCTCGGTTTTGGAACCCGAGCTCAATGTAATCTTTCTCATGTCTCTCTCCTTTCAAGATGTTTGTACGAATTAAATCCGATGATTAACCTTCGGAGCCGTCGGCCACCGGCCAACGCCGGTAATGATACATTGGAGCAGTGGTCAAGTCCATGAATGCGGCTCTCTACACTCAGGTCGTAAAGTTTTCGGCGGATGTACGTCTAGATTCCAGGGGTCCGGCGGGAATGCCTACGGATAGCAACCCCACAAGGCTCCACTCGGCATCGGCGCCCAGGGTCTCACTAAGGCGGGGGTGACCGGTGATGCCACCGGTTTCCCAAGTGACCGCCAAGCCTTCAGCGACTCCGGTCAGGGATATGTTTTGAACGGCACAGCACACGGAAGCGTAATTCTCGGTGGTGGCGCTTTCGTTGGTTCCGGGCACGGTGTAAACGTAAATGAGGATGGGAGGATCTAGCTGGGCCTGTCTCGTTTTTTCCGCCCGGTCCGGGTTGTTGTTGCGGTCCATCGACGCCTCGAAAGCCATGTCGCCAAGTATGTTCCTGATGCCGCTGTCCTTATTCACCACGAAGAAGCGCCAAGGCTCCGTCAACCGGTGGTTGGGCGCCCAAACCGCAGTCGACAGCATTCGTTCCACAACCTCTTTGGCGACGGGACGGTCCTGAAAATCCCAGGACATGCGCCGCCGGTACAAAGCTTCGTAGACCGTGACTTTGGTGTCTGGAATGGCGGCCGTCGTGGAAGATAGTTTGTTATCCTGGGTCATTTTCGACCTCTTTTCAACCAGGTGATTAGCCTGGCGTTCTAGTCATGGGGATAGTGGGGTCAATCTCCGGTGGTCCGGCGCATGGAGTCCAGAGAATCCGCGATGGTTTTCGTGAGCAACGATGGACGGCCGGCATACTCCGGCGTTGGATACCATTCGTAATCGAAGCTTCGTAACACCGTGCCGTCTATACTGCAGCGCAGGCTTGAGACGACGGTTTTGAAGTCTAATGACTGGTTGGCCTGCTCGGCCAGCATCTCCAGAACCACCTCTGGTCAGTCGAACACCACTAAGAAACCACCCTCTTTCTGACCGTCGGTAACCCTGGCCCGGAACACCTGGCCGTGCCGGTCAACCTCGACCTAAGTGTATTCCCGCTCAGGAACGCCGAAGTCGGGCCACCCGATGTTGATAGACCCTCCCACTTCCCAGTGGAGCATTGTTGTCCAACCTCCCGGAAGGGGGGATTCCGATCCGTCCGATGCCGCCAAATTATAGCCTATTGGCGACCGCGCAGCAGAAGAAACGCCAGAGGGATCGAGGAAGTCAGGATCAGCAGCAGGGCCGGAGCCGCCGCTTGGGCGAAAAATGCTTCGGATGCCGCCGACCAGATGGAAGTTGCCAAAGTCTGGAAACCTATGGGACTTAATATCAGCGTCGCGGGCAATTCTTTCATCGTCAGCAAAAAAACCAGGGCGGCGCCGGATACGATGCCGGGCCGCACCAACGGGAGGGTAACCGACGCAAATACTCCCAAGGGTGTCCGTCCCAATCCCCTGGCCGCTTCTTCCACATTGGGGCTTACCTGCAAGAAGGAACTACGGACAGCTCCCACCGCCGCCGAAACGAATAGCACCACGTAGCCCAACACCAGCAGGCCGGTGGTTTGGTAGAGCAAGGGTGCGTAATTCGCCCCGAAGAATACCAACGACAAGGCGATGGCGATTCCGGGAAGAGCGAACCCGATGTAGGCGATCCGCTCCAAGGTCCCGCTCAACATGCCGGGGAAACGCACCGACAGCGCGGCTATGGGTAGCGCCGCCGCCACGCAAGCACCGGCGGCGATGGCGGAGACGTAGACTGAGTTACGGGCGGCTTCCCACAACAGAAGCAGCGGTTCTCCGGCGGAAACGCCCCGGAAAACCCAATAGGCGAGGACTGACATGGGCAGAACCAGGGACGCCATGACAACCGCGGCGCATAGCGCCAATGCCGGCCACCGCCAGCGGCCCAGGCGCACCGGCGCATGGGGCCGCGTGGCGCCGGAACCGCTTCGGTAATAACGCCAATGGCCTCGGGTGAAGGCCTCGCCGCCCACCAGGGTTAAGGCAATGGCAATCAGAACCAAGGATAAGGCGGCCGCCAATCCCCGGTCCAACGCCGATTCGTATTGCAAGAAGATAGCCCAGGTAAACGTTTCAAATCGTAGTAGGGAAACAGCGCCAAAATCGGCCAAGGCGTACAGGGCTACCAACAGGCCGCCGGCGGCTATGGCGGGGCGCAATGACGGCAGGATTACCCCGAAGAAAGTGGCCCAGGGGTTTCGGCCCAACCCCCGGGATATCTCCTCCAGTGATGGGTCCAACCGCAAGAAGGCTGCCCGCACGGTTAATAGTACGTAAGGGTAGCTGAGCAGAGTGAGGGTCAAAGCGGCGCCGGGGAAGCCGGAGATGTCCGGCAGCCGCTCCAGGCCGAACATACCCTCCATCAGTCCTTGGAGCATGCCTTTCGGTCCCAGGGTCACCACCACGATGAAGCCGGCCACGTAGCTGGGAATCACCAAAGGCAACGCGGTGGCCACCGACCAGACGGTTTTAAATGGAAGGTCGGTGCGAACGGTCAACCAGGCCAAGGGGATGGCCAGCAGGATGGAGGCTCCGGTCACCACGCCTACCAAGAGTAGGGTGCGGCCCAGTATCTCCAGCACCCTAATGCGGATCAGAAGGTCCCAGACTTCCGGTCCTGCCCCCAAAGTACGTAGGAGCAGGTAAGAGGGAGATAACAGCAAGACCGCCGCGACGGACACGGCGGCCAGCAACAATAAGACCGGGGGGCGTCCCGGTTTGGTTAGCAAGAACCGGTATCGCATCGAGATTGCCCGGCCCAATGACTTGAATCCGCCGGTGGTTATCCCCAACATCTCTAGGGGGTTACGCCGGCCCGGCGGAGTAGGTCTTGAGTGCCCTTCAGGTCTCCCAAGTCCTTTATCGGAATATCAGGATGACTAAATCCGGATAGTGGCGTAAGAACTTTGGGGGTGTTGACCCCTTCCACCAGCGGGTACTCGAATGTTTGTCCCGCGAAATATTGCTGGCCAACCTTGGAAAGCATGAACTCCAGGAACCGCTGCGCCACCTCTTTGTTTTCGGAGGCGGCTAAGACTCCGGCCCCGGCTACCATGACGGTCGCGCCCGGGCCGCCGGTCCTAGGATGGTAGTTACGGGCTGGAAAGGACTCACCCTCCTCCGCCAAAAAGCGGAAAAGGTAATAGTGATTGACGAAGCCCACGTCGATCTCGCCGGTGGCCACCGCAGCCACCTGGGGGGTGTTCTTGGGGTATACCTTCGGGTCATTGGCCTGGATTCCTTCAAGCCACTGGAGGGTTTTATCCTCACCCCATATAGAGTGCATGGCGGAAACCATGGTCTGAAACGACGCGTTGGTGGGCGCCCAGCCGATGCGCCCTTTCCACTTGGGGTCGGTAAATCCGAACATGTCGTCTGGCAGGTCCGCTTCGGTCAGAGTTTCGGTGTTGTACACAACCGTTCGCGCTCGACCCGACAGGCCGACCCATTTGCCGTCCGGGGACCGGGCCCAGTCCGGCACCCGGTCCAGAATCGTCGCGTCCAGAGGAGCCAGCATATGCTCCACCGCTGCTAAGCCACCCGGGTCTTGAGCGAAGAATATGTCCGCGGGTGTCCTGTCTCCTTCTTCTAATAGAGTAGCCGCCAACTGGGCGGTGTTGGCGTACTTTACCGCTATCTTTATCCCCGAGGCTCGACCGAATTGTTGAATGATCGGATCGACCAGCGACGAGCTGCGGCCCGAGTAAATGGTGAGCTTCCCAGGAGATCCCGCCGCTGCCACGGTCTCTTTGTCAGCCCCACCGGAGCAGCCCGTTAGGATAGCGGCCAATGACAGGATGGCTAATAGCCACCGCAGACCAGCGCTTGGCCGTCCGGCGCCGGCCACTATATATTTAAAAAAGGAATGAGTGGATGGAACGCGGAAACCCGGCTCATGAGGTCGACCTCCTAAAATGAACATTTTCGGTGTGGTCCACCGCATATCGTCACTTTGGAGAGACCTGTCAGAGGTCTGACATGGCCGATCAAAGATTGCTTTAGTGTATGGGCTTACTAGCATAATATGGGCATCATTATTTAACGTCGGACTATACCGTTCCATGATTGATATGTCAATACAATGAAATGACATTTTGAGGCAAAATTATATCTAAAACCGATACGTAATGCATTGATATTTGGCAAGGGAAGACCATGGTTATTCTCCGAATCCTATGCGCCTCAGGCCCGATATATCGGACTGGCATGGCTGTTTTTGCTCGTAAATTGAGCCAACGATTTCGGTTGACATTGGACGATTAAATGTCTACACTAACTTTCTGCTACAGTAGATGTATAGTTAATTTTGATGCATGCTATTGGTAGCGGTGAATGGCTAGATTTAGTTACTGACTGGTTGGGCCGAATAACCGTCATTTGCCCAGCGCCTGAACTGCTAACGCTAGGAACGGTCGATTCGAATGGTGAGCCACCCCGGTCACATTCACACTAAGCCGGACGACACCAGCTCCCAGATAGCCGCCTTGGAGTGCCAAGGTCTTACCAAACGGTTCGGCCAGGTGAACGCCATAGCGGGCCTAGATCTGAGGGTGCTACCGGGTCAGATCGTGGCGCTGCTCGGTCCTAGTGGATGCGGAAAAACAACGGCTTTGCGCCTTATCGCCGGTTTTGAACAGCCCGATGAAGGCGTCATCACGGTGGGCGGCCGCCAGGTATGCCAGCCGGGATACGCCATGCCCCCGGAGAAGCGAAACGTTGGCATGGTCTTCCAGGAAGGCGCTCTATTTCCCCACCTAACCGTGGCGCAGAACGTTGCCTACGGTCTTCCCAGGGGAAATGGCCGGGAGAAGAGAGTGGGCGACGTTCTGAACCTGGTTGGCCTGGATGGACTGGGAGACCGGATGCCCCACGAACTTTCAGGGGGGCAGCAGCAACGAGTGGCCCTGGCCCGAGCTTTGGCGCCACAGCCGGAGGTACTGCTGCTGGACGAGCCATTCTCCAACCTGGACCCTCAGTTGCGGGAGCAGGTGAGACAGGACGTTCTGCAGATTCTCAAAGACGGTAACATCACCGCCATATTCGTTACCCACGACCAGGAAGAAGCCTTACTTGTGGGTGATATGGTCGCGGTTATGAATGAGGGCCGGATCGAACAGATCGGGCCTCCGGAAGATATTTTTCATAACCCCGCTACTCGATTCGTGGCTCAATTCTTCGGCATGGTCGATTTTATTCCCGCATGGCGTCAGGGCGACCAGTTGATGACGGAAGTTGGCTCGGTTTCTTGGCCGGACGGTTCAGGACCCTTCGGTCCGCCGATGGAGATCCTCGAGGATACCGGCGAAAGCTTGGAGGTGATGGTGCGTCCGGATTGTCTGAGCTGTGTTCCTTCCGGCCAGGGGCAGGGACGGATCACCGGTCGGGAATTTCGGGGTCCGTTCTATCTGTATCGCGTCGCCCTTCCTTCGGGCCACTCCGTGCGTTGTCTCCTGTCTCATATTGAAGATCTACCAGTGGGTACCACGGTATCGGTAGATCTGCGTCAGGGGCATTCCCTTAAACCGTTCTCGGAAGGCAGGGCGGTAGATCGAGATTAGGCCGGGATCTGTGGATAGTCGATGGCGCGAATGATAAAAACTGGCAACGGAGTAAAAGGTACCGCAGAAGACCCTCCCGACGAGCGTCTATCGCCGGGAACAGAGAACTATCTGCTGTGCCTGTACAAGCTGTGGGAAGATTCGTCTTCTCCCACCACTACCCAGCTTACCGACACCCTGAAACAGGTTCCGGTCGCTGAAGGGTTGGGGACGTCGGTCCCATCGGTGGCCGGCATGGTCCGCCGCATGCAACGTCAAGGCTTGGTCGACATGGGCAAGGATAAACGGATACGGCTCACCAAGCTAGGCATAGAGGGCGGCGCCGACATCGCCCGAAGACACCGGTTGGCGGAATGGCTGGTGGTTAGCCTTCTTGGCATGGACCTATACAAAGCCTATGTGGAAGCCCACCGCCTGGAGCACGGTATGTCCCAGGAATTCCAGGAAAAGCTCATGGAAAAGCTGGGATATCCTGACCGGTCACCCTTCGGACGGCCCATTCCCGGCACCGGCGCTCCTGCGATACTCCCCGGATCTCTGACCTTGGAAGACGCGTCCGCTAATGTTGCGTATGTGGTCGACCGGGTACCGGAAGAAGACATCATGCTTCTCAAGTTCTTGGCTGATGCCCTGATCCTACCTGGCAATGAGATTAGCGTGGATGAGGCTGCTCCGTACTTGGGCGTTATCATGGTGGCGTCGGGAGGAAACAGGGTTCCCATCGGATACAACGTGGCAAGTCAGATATTGGTGCGGCCTAGCGCCTAACTCGGGGGTTCGGTAAGCCTGCGGGACCTCTTGGACGAACGTTCTTCTGTTTTCCCTCTAGAACTTCCAGTCGAAGATTGGACACTCCCTATCACGGGCTCCCGTTCTATGTATTCACGAGCGTTTGGCGGACGGCGCCCCAACCTTCGGCCATCGGGCGCTCTGGGAAGGGCAACTGCTCTCCATCCCGAAAAACTTTTACCAGCACGAACACGGGCCCCGGCTGTTCCATCACTTCTTCCAAACCGATGAGAAATTCCTCCAAGGCATCAAACTGGTAGGTTTTGGCATAACCCGCTCCCTCGGCCATAGCCAGCAGATTCACGTTGTCCGCGCCGTGGATGGGTAAGCCGTCGGTGGAGGATCTGTTAGCATCGTCGAAAACGAAGTGGACCAGGTTTTCCGTTTCGGATTGTCCCACAGTGGCCAATGCGCCCAAGTCAGTGCGCAGGGTGGCGTCGCAATCCAAGACCAGTACCTTGCGATTGGGCTGGGCCAAAGCCAATCCCAAACCCACCGCGGGGGCCCGGTCCATGCAATCCGTCAGGTCTACGTCCAGATTCCGGCGCTGGGAGACCCCGTTCCACTCCCGCAATGCCGATGAAGTCGCCACCACCAAGGAATCCTTACGGTGGTAGTTTATCGCTTTCGTTGCTTCCATCGAGGGAATCACCAGGGTCGTCCTCCTCGGTCTTAGAGAGTTCGTTGCTCGAATATTGAGCTTGCGTGGAATCGCTACGTGGGCTTCTGGCCTTCACAATCACGTACATCGCCGCCAGAATCGCCAGACCACCCAAGACGCCCAACGGATAACTGACTTCTATGAAGGCTTCCCGAAGCAGCCAGAACCCCAGGACCAATCCTCCGTAGCCCAGTAGCCTGCCGAACAAGCCCCTCGCCAACGATTTTAGCATCTACCAGCCTTGTGTTTTAACGGTATCAATGACCATAACATAATAGCAAACGAGGCGGCGGCCAAGCCATCGCCTCGTTACGTTCGGATATGCACCAGCTATGTCGAACCGGAGCACCGTATGGTCTGGCACACCGGGAGTAGCCTAGTCGCTACTCAACGCCACCGGCAGCTCCCGGAACGCAGTCTGGACCGACCGGCGAGCCCGAGGCCGGTACGCCACTGGAGTGTCTTCGACTTCCGGTGTTATGGCCAGGTGGATAAACACGGGCCCCTGGGTGGCTAGGACTTGATCGATACCCGTGGTGAGGTCTTCCAGATTATCGAATGAGAAGACGGCGGCGTAGCCCGCTCCCTTGGCCATATCCTCCCAGTCAACCTTGGCGGCTCCGGGCACCGGCTGACCTCCGGTGACGGCATAAACGCCATTATCGAATAGAAAATGGTACATATTCTTGGGGGCCTTGTTGGACAAGGTAACCAAAGTCCCCAGATTCATCAGGAGGCTTCCGTCACCATCCAAAACCATGATCTTCCGATTTGGTTGGGCCAGGGCTAGACCCAGACCTACCGAAGAAGCTTTGCCCATGGCCCCGGAGATCGGGAAGTCCAGGGGCTCGTTGTTAGTGACGCTGGGCAGGCCGAAGCCTACGTTGTTGGCGTTCATGGTCGCTACGAGAACTGAATCCTCGCGCTTGCTATCCAGAAGTCTTACCGCATCGGTGTTGCCTATCATTTTTTCGCTATTCTCCTTCGAAGGGGTCTTGCGTCATTTCAAAGTGTGGTTCGACAAGTCCGACTTTGTCGCGACTCGCGGCCTTCGGTCGGAGTTCACCGCAAACGGGAGGAGGCGCCGATACCGTTCGCCCTGAAACTGTCGAAGGACCTGGCCGGAGTCATACCGGATTTACGTGGCCTTAGGCACCGAACTCGGTGCCCACCAGTACGGCTACCGGCTTGCTGGTCCGCTCGGCTTCTTCCAAGGCGGAAGTGATGCGCCCGGCGTCGTCGTCGGTCTCTATCAAGTAGTAGCTTATTCCCCAGGCATGCAAGATGTGCTCGATGAAACGGGCCGCCGAATCGGGAGTGATGCCGTGGCGGCTCCATCCCCGATAACCCACCAACATAACCAAGGGCTGGTTGACGTCCAACCCAAGGCCTCGGATAGAGTCACCGGATTCGAAGATTCCGGTGTTTTGAATCAATACAACCGGTTTTTTGCCGCCCACCCAGAGCCCGGCGGCGATGGCCATGGTTTCCCCTTCCCGGCATACGGGCACCAAGTCGAGGGACGGCTCGTTGGTCAGCAACTGATACATGAAATTGGTCTCGCTGTCAGGAAGCCACACCACGTGGGTGAATTCGTTCTTTTTAAGTTCCTCAATTATTGCCGCGGGGTGCAGCACGGTTTCTTGGGTGGTCATCTAGTCTCCTTTTTGGGCAGTCGTGTTCCGGGAGCGTGGCATGGGAAATCCAACTCATTATATTCGGAGCGGAGAATGAGCGTCAACAATGACCGTGGGAGCCTCAGGAATCCGTGGAAAATCTATCGAGTACCAAGTCGAACTTTCGCTGGGCCATATGTACCGGAGCGGGCGCGTTCTTTAAGATGTGCAGCCAGACGTTGGTGGGCTGATTCAGATAAATCCGGATCAAAGATTCAGCGGTTTTCAGCATCACTTCGGCGGCGAAACGACTCAGTGGATCGGGTATCGGCGTTCTGGGCTTGGGAGCGGCCAGGTAGTTATGGAAGGCCGCCAGGACTGCTTGAATCGCGTCTTCAGTGTCCTGACCCCGGGTGCGGAGAAGGGCTCCTCTCAAGTAGTTGGGCAATCGGCCGAACAGCCAATCGAGCATCACCGGGTCAAGGGCGACGCTCTCCGGGATGTGGAAAACCTCGCCGGGTTCACCCGATCCGAATTCGTACACAGGTTCCGAATCGCCGCGCCCTTGCTCCGGATCGCGCACCGGCGGTGTCGTGACGCCGGACAGGTACACCGGCAACAGCACCGGTGGGTGGAAGTTTTGAACCAGGTCTCCCAAGGCTAGCAGGTAACCGGTGCGGGCGATCGTCACCGCCAGCGGACGAGAGTCCATCCCTTGCAATCGGTCAAGAATCAGCAGCAATGTGTCGAAGGCGTCGTCACCCCGCTCCAGCCTGGCTTGCTTGATGGCGCCGACGGCCGCAACCAGAAACTGCCCGGACCCACAGTGCGGGTGCAAGACGCTTTGGTCCGGGCCGGGGAGCGACCCGATATCATTGCTCATTGCAGACTCGGCCAGCCACCCTGGAACGGGGTTTCCGCCAGCGTCTGTCTCTGGTGAACGGGGTGCGAATTCTTCATATAACCCCGTTAGCAGATCAGGTATGCCACTGACGAAATCGTAGTGGGACAAGGACGCGGCCAGGGTTGCCATCAGAGCGGCGCCTTGGTCGACGACTGGCGGACATAGCAGCCAGGTAAAGAAATCGTCTTCGATGAAGTTGGTGATGTTCTGCGCCTGGAAGAATTCTCCCTCTAGAATCTTCGTCAGCTCCGTTACATCCTTCGTAATGGGACTGACGTCCAGGAACATCCTAGCCACCAGACGGGCCAGCAGAGCGACATAGGTTTCCCTAATGAAGAGGGCTTCATCGTCTTCGGGAGAGCGATCAACGCCAAGCTGGTATCCGCGCCACAGGCGGAATTGCAGCGAAACTTCCGGAACATCTTTGACATGCTGGAACAGGGCCAGCAATTCGGGGTAAGCCTGGTGGAAAGCAGGACTATCGGGGCCGAAGGCCGACACCATACTCCGGGCGTTGGGCACTTCTTTTCCGGCATGGGAGTGGGCCGAGGGGCCGTCCGGCAATGTGTTCTCCGTCAGCCTGGACCGGGCCTAGAACTCGGCGTTGTTGGGGGTCCGGGGGAATGGGATAACGTCCCTGATATTAGCGACCCCAGTGACGAATTGAACCGTGCGCTCGAACCCCAGGCCGAATCCCGCATGAGGGACGGTTCCGTAGCTGCGAAGGTCTAGATACCACCAGTAATTCTTTTCGTCCAAACCCGACTGGCGTATCCGCTCCAACAGCACGTCCCGGCGCTCCTCCCGTTGGCTGCCTCCGATGATCTCGCCGATGCGGGGCACCAGCACGTCCAGGGCGCGGGCAGTTTTCCCGTCCTCGTTGAGGCGCATGTAGAAGGCTTTGATCTCTTTAGGATAGTCGGTAACGATGATCGGTTTCCCGATCTTAGTCTCAGCCAGGTACCTCTCGTGCTCCGACTGCAAGTCGGAACCCCATACCACTGGAAATTCAAAGGACTTGCCCGAACGTTGCAGGATGTCCACGGCTTCGGTGTAGGTTAAACGCTCGAAGTCAGAGGTTACGATTCCCTCCAAGGTGGAGATAGCGGTCTTGTCGAAATACTGGTTGAAGAACCCCATATCTTCCTGGCAATGGTCCAGCACGTAGGTGAAGATGTGCTTCAGGAACTCCTCGGACAGATCGGCCAGCCCGTCCAGGTCGCAGAAAGCCACCTCGGGCTCCACCATCCAGAACTCGGCCAGATGGCGGGACGTGTTGGAATTTTCCGCCCGGAAGGTAGGACCGAACGTGTAGACATCCGAAAGGGCCAAGGCGAATATTTCCGCTTCCAACTGGCCGCTGACCGTAAGGAAGGTGGGCTTGCCGAAGAAGTCCTCTTCGGCATTGACGGCTCCGTCCTTCATGGGCACGTTTTCCAGGTCCAGCGTCGTTACCCGGAACATGGCCCCGGCGCCCTCGGCGTCGCTGGCGGTGATCATGGGCGCCTGGAGGAACAGGAATCCCTTGTCCTGGAAAAAGCCATGGATCGCATAGGCCAAGGCGTTTCGAACGCGGGCCATGGCGCCAAATGTGTTGGTTCGGGGCCTCAGGTGGGCGATGTCCCGAAGAAACTCCACCGTGTGCCGTTTCTTCTGCAGAGGATATGTGTCCGGGTCGGACTCGCCGACGACCTCGATGGACTTGGCGTGGATCTCGTACTTCTGGCCTTTGCCGGGCGACTCGACCAGTGTTCCGATGACGCTGACGCTGCAACCGGTGGTCAGGGCATCGACCGCCTGGAAATTGGGGAGCGATTCGTCGGCCACCACCTGAATATCCGCCAAGGTGGAGCCGTCGCTAACCTGGACGAAGGATACCGCCTTGGACGAACGCCGGGTCTTGACCCAGCCCTGTACCAAAACGTCGCCACCGGCGCTTTCCCGCCCCAGGATTTCCTTTATCTTACTGCGCTGCATCGGCCCTATCTCCTGGGACCAATTCTAGCACTGGGAGAGGTCTTGTTGGAAGGGATCAGATGTTTGGCCTCTCCAGGTGCCACTGGGTGGCCTGCTCGTAGGCGTAGGCAATGTTCAGCAGCCGTTGTTCGGATAGATGGGGGCCTATGATTTGCATGCCCACGGGGAGGCCTTGGGAGAAGCCGCAGGGCACCGAGATACCCGGCAGTCCGGCGATGTTGGCGGGCACCGTGCAAACATCGATCAGGTACATCTCCACTGGGTCGTTGATCTTCTCGCCCAATCGGAAAGCTACGACCGGCGACGTGGGGGTGACCAGTGCGTCCACTTGCTCAAAGACCCGGTCGAAGTCCCGGCGGATCAGCGTTCTGGCCTGCTGGGCCTTCAGGTAATAAGCGTCGTAGTAGCCGGCGGACAAGGCATAAGCTCCCAAAATGACCCGGCGTTTCACCTCGGGGCCAAACCCGCCGGCACGGGTCCGTTCCATGGCTTCCCACATATTCTGGGTATCTTGATATGAGAAGCCGTATTTGACGCCGTCGTATCGGGCCAAGTTGGCCGAGCATTCGGAAGGTGCGATGATGTAGTAGCAGGCCAATGCATACCGGGTTGTGGGCAAAGAGACCGGCTCTACTGAAGCCCCCAAACTTTCTAGAGTTTCTATGGCCGCCTGCACCGACTCACGGACGCCGTCTTGCATCCCGTCAACGAAGTACTCTTCGGGCACTCCCAAGCGGACGGGGCCCCCATGTAGTCCCCCCTTCGCAAGGGGGGACGGGCTTGTGTATTCTCCGAGACCCGCCGCATAGTCTGCCACCGGTTGGCGGAGGGATGTTGAGTCCTTGGGGTCGTGCCCTACGATGGCGTTCAATACCAGGGCGCAGTCGGTGACATCCTGGGTGATGGGGCCAATCTGGTCCAGGGACGACGCATAGGCGACCAACCCATAGCGGCTAACCATGCCGTAAGTGGGTTTCATCCCCACCACTCCGCACAGCGAAGCCGGCTGGCGAACGCTGCCGCCGGTGTCTGAACCCAGGGCGTAGACTGCCTGCCCTGCCGACACCGCCGCCGCTCCGCCGCCGCTGCTGCCGCCGGGGACCCGCTCCAGGTCCCACGGGTTTCGAGTGGGGAAGAAGGCCGAGTTTTCGCAAGACGACCCCATGGCGTACTCGTCCATGTTGCCCTTGCCCAGCAAGACGGCGCCCTGGGACAGTAATCTCTCAGCTACAGTGGCGTTGTAGACCGGCACATAGTCTTCGAGCATTCGCGACGCGCAGGTGGTGGTGACGCCCTTGGTGGAGATGACGTCCTTCATCTGCATGGGTATCCCCGTCAGGGGCCCAGCCTCTCCCGCCGCGATGCGTTGGTCGGCTTGCTCAGCCTGCCGTAGCGCCAATTCGGGCGTCAGGGTGATAAAGGATTTGATCCGCTCTTCCAGACGGTCGATGCGCTCCAATTGAGCGCGGGTAAGCTCAACCGAGGAAATCTCCCTTTGGGCCAACTTTCGGCCGGCCTCATGGATCGTCAACCGTTCTTCGGCAGCCATCTAGCCTATTCCTCCAGGACTGCCTTGACCCGGAAAAATTCTCCTTCTTGGCGCGGTGCGTTGCTCAGCACGTCCTCCGGGGCCAGGGAGGCCTCGTCCTCGTCCTCACGCATCACAGCCTGCAGGTCCACGGCGTGACCCGTGGGCGGCACGTCGGTCGTGTCCAGTTCACTCAGTACCTGGAACTGTTCAAGAAGCTGGGAAAGTTGGTCCTGGAACAATTCCACTTCTTCGGGGGTTAAGCTGATTCGGGCCAGCAGGGCGATCTGTTCCACTTGGGCGCGTTCAAGGGGCATATAAATACCTCTAGGAGTTATGAACTTTCGTAGAATCAACGCACGGGTCCGAGGTCAGTTCATTTCGGAACCGCCGGCAACGCTGATGGACAGGCCGGTGAGGTAGTCGGACTCCCCTGAAGCCAGAAAGGCCGCTGTACGGGCGATGTCGTCACCCTGGGCTACTCGGCCTAGAGGCACCGACTCGGACCGTTCGCGAAGCATCAAGACCCGATGCTCCTCGGCCGATTGCCCCTCGGGCGCCAGGGCCGCGGCGATGAAGTCGGCCCTCTCGGTGTCGACCAGGCCGGGGCAGATAGCATTTACGTTTATCTTGTGTTCGGCTAACTCCTGGGCAATGGACTGGGTAAATCCGATGAGGGCGAATTTGGAAGAGCAATAGGCGGCAAATCGTGCCCGGCCCCGTTTGCCCGCTCCCGAGGATATGATGATGATCTTACCGCCGCCGCCCCGGGCTATCATGTGGGTGGCTACCGCACGTGAACACAGATAGGTGCCTTTGACGTTGACCCGCATAACTTCGTCGAAAGCGTCCTCTTCCAGGTCCACCAGCAAGACCCGGTCTCTGCCCGGCTGCGACCCCGCGTTGTTCACCAGGATATCGATGTGCCCGAACCGGTCCAGAGTTTGGGCCACCATGTCCGAGACCTGACCAGTGTCGGAAACGTCGGAAAACAGCCCCAACGCTTGTCGTCCCAGCGCCTCGATCTCGCCGACCACGCTATCCAGACCCCGCCACCCCGCCTGGCGGTCTTCAGGCCGCATGGCGTCGGTGCTCCGCTGGATGTCGGTTACCACCACGTCCGCTCCCTCTTGGGCCAAACGCAAGGCGATGGCCCGGCCGATGCCGTGGCGGCCTCCTGCGCCGGTGACGATGGCTACTTTTCCGTTAAGGTCATACATGTCTTTTCTCAATCCTAGATTTGATAACTGGTTTTAGTCTAGATTCTACCACCGGAATGGGCGGATACCGGGCGGAATCCCAGCCTTATCCGGCCGGCTCTTGGGAAGGTGATGGGAGGGCGTTCCGCCGCCAGAGGATTCCTTTGATGGGCGAGAACAATAGAGCCAGCAAGAACAATCCGGTCGCCACCAAGACGATGCTGGGGCCTGACGGCAGATCGGCGTAGAAAGATAGATACAGGCCCAGGACGGTGGCTATTAAGCCCACAGCGACGCTGTAGGCCATGATGGAGGGCATCCGGCGGGCCAGAAGCATGGCCGTGGCCGAAGGTGTCACCAGTAGCGCCAGCACCAGCACGATGCCCACCGCTTTCAATGAGGCGACGGTGGTGACGCCCACCAGAACCGGTAGCAGGTATTGCATCAGCCGCACCGGGATCCCCGAAGCAGCCGACATGGTGGCGTCGTAGGAGGTGAACAACAACTCTTTGTAAAAAGCCGCGATCACAAGGGAAACGGCGGCGGCAATTCCGCCAATCAACGCAACTTCGGCCCAAGAGATACCCAGAATGTTGCCAAACAGTAGGCCAAAAAGGTCGGCCGCGTAGCCGGTGACCCGGCTCATCAGAACGATGCCCAGGGCAAAACCGCTGGCGAAAATGATCCCGATGCATGCGTCAAGGCGAAGGTTAGCCTTCCGGCTGATAAAGGTGATGAGCAACGAAGCCGGGACAGCCCAGCCCAAGGCTCCCCAGAAGATGTTGCCGCCAAGAAAATAGGCTACCGACATTCCGGCTAAGGACGAATGGGCGACCGCGTCGCCCATGAACGCCAGGCCCTTCAGGACGACAAAGGTGCCCACTAAAGCACAGACCACCGAGGCGAATCCAGCGGCTAGAAACGCCCGCTGCATGAAAGGAAACTCCAAGGGATCGATCAAGAGGTCGATCACAGCTTTCTGATGCCCTTGCAACCGCGCGGTGCGGTTTGTCCCGATCGGCTATCTCCGTTCGTCCTGAGCTTGTCGAAGGACCTCGCCGGGTGTATCGGGCTTGAGTAATGAATCGCGGACCCCACTATTTGCCCCCACTTTGACCGCTCGCAGAAGAAGGGCCCGGTCCGCTGTCGTGGGAGTGGTGTTGATAGGCGTACGCCTGGCCGTCCACATGCACCAGCAAGAGGTGGGTGCCAAATGTCTCGCCAAGAATATCTTCGTTGAGGACTTCCCCGGGTGTGCCGAAGGCGACCAACCGCCGATTCAAGCAGGCAGCCTTGTCGCAACGTTGCGATACACAAGACAAGTCGTGGGTGCTTAAGACAACGGTGGCGCCGTCGGACCGCAGCCGGTCGATGATATCCAGGAATTGGTGCTGGGCCGTGGCATCCAGGCCGGCCATCGGCTCGTCCAATAGCAGCAGCTCCGGTTGGTTGGCCAGCGCCCTTGCCAGCAGCACCCGCCGTCTCTGACCGCCCGACAACTCTCCAATGAGCCGGTTGCTAAGGTCCAAGATTCCGACCCGGTCTAGGGCCGCCGCCGCCGCTTCCCGGTCTTCTCCGGTGGTTCGCCGCAAAAGACCCCGCCGGGCGTACCGGCCCATGAGAGCGACATCGCCGGCTGTAACCGGAAAATCCCAGTCGACCTGTTCCACCTGTGGCATGTAGCCGACCAAGCGGCGGCTGGTGGCAACAGGTTCTCCCAGTACCCGGATCTGGCCCTGCCAGGCGTGGATCAGACCAAGGATGGTCTTCAATAGAGTCGACTTACCGGCGCCGTTCGGACCGATGATGCCTAGGATCTCGCCTTTCGATACTTGAAGAGAAACGTCTTCCAATGCTGGATGATCGTTGTATCTAACCCACAGCCCATCGATCGCCAGGGCTGGCGTTAGAGCAGCTGTGGGCTTGTCTACCACCCTTTGGGCATCGTTGTGCCCGTTGGGCCCGGAATGGGTATCTTCTGGGCCGGTTCGGTGGGATGGTTTCACGGGTTGCATATATATCCTTATCGCCTTTACCACTTATCCCGTTTCCCTGAGCCGGGAGACAGGGCAGGGCTTTAGACGAATATTTCCATCAGCGAAGCAGTTTAACCAGGTTTCGGGCGTTAAGCCGCATCATGTTTAGGTAGGTGTCAGCGCCGCTGCCGCCGCCTAATACGTCACAGTAAATGGTCCCGACCTCGACTCCGGTGTCCCTGGCCGCCAGCTCGATGACCTTGGACCGGAATTGAGGCTCGGTGAACACTGCGGCAATACCTTCTTCCCGGACCCTTTCCTGTAGGTGGGCGATGGCGTTGGGTGTGACTCCGCCGGCGTCGTTGGCCACCAGAGACGACGTGCGCCACCCGTAGCGAGCTCCAAAGTGGGCGAAGGCGTCGTGGTAGGTCACCAGATGCCTGCGGGAAGGGGGCACTTCTGAGAGGATCCGGCTGATCTCCTGATCCAGGTCCAATAATTGTTGGACGTAGGCGTCGGCGCGGTCCTGATAGCTCTCCGCGTTGGCTGGATCTGCGGTGGATAAGCCTTCCTGGATGCGCCTGACGTAGTGGACCGCGTTGGCCGGGTTCTGCCAGAAATGGGGGTCTTGCCTAGTCGATACGCCCGCCAAGCCTTGGGACGCGACGATGTGAACGGCGCCATCCTCCTGGGCGTTTTCAATCATCGGGTACAGAAAGTCGTCCAATCCTCCGCCGTTGGAAACGATGAGTCCGGCATTGCTTATCGCGATGCTGTGGTTGGGTGTGGTCTGGAAGGAGTGCACGTCGGCGCCCGGAGGTATCACGGCGGTGACAACCGTGCTGGCGCCGGCTACATTTTGAGTTAGATCAGCTAACAGGGAGGTAGTGGTAACCACCCGAAGGGGCTTTTGGGTGTCGGCCGTCGTGATGCCACCGCAGGCCACGGCCGCCATCGTAGCCCCGATCAGTAAAACCCAAAGCACCGGGATGATGGACGACGAGTTGGAATGCCGGGAAACAGCTACGTTCTCCGACGTTTCCGGGAGTTTATCAATACCTGGTATCAATTAGATTCCTTATTGAGATATAGTATCAATATGGGCCAAAAAAAGAGACTACCCCGTGGCAGCCTTGGTCAGGCAGTCGTAACACCTACCGTAAACTTCCAGCCAGTGGCCACTTAGCTGGAATCGGTGGGCTGCCGACACTTGGTGGAGCAGGTCTTCAATGTCGCAACCTAGCAGGTCTTGAGATGACCCGCATTCGACGCAAAGCAGGTGGTGATGATGCCCCTGATGGCTTAACTGGTAATGCAGGTTGCCGTCTTCCAAAAGCACCCGGCAAAGGGCGCCGGAGTCAACGAGGAGCTTTAGCGACCGGTAGATTGTCGCTCTACCCACTCCGGGCAACTGTTGGCGGAGCTGCTCGGCGGTGAAATGTCCCTGCTTTGCGGCGATAGCTTGGGTGACCGCTTTCCGCGGCGACGTCGACCGGTAGCCCTGCTCGCCCAGGGTGTCCAGCAATTGCTCTGCTAAGGGGATTACTCTTGATCTAACTATAATGATACCTAGTCTCGTTAATATTTATACACTATCATGGGCGGTTACCGGGGTCAACTCGGGGAGGCATAACCCGATGCATTGTCTAGGCTTTCGTCATCCCGGCGCAGGCCGGGATCCATCGAACATTAGCAATATCAACTTTCCTGGACACCGGCTTTCGCCGGTGAGACGGCTAGCGCGCTTACTCCGCCTACCGGTACCAGGTGTCTCCGGCCGGGGGCCAGGGGTTTTCTGGGTGGAAGACCTGGGAAAGCTGGGTAAACGCACCTTTCATCGCCCTGGGATGTAGCCAGATGCTGTTGAAACCCAGGTTGGTGTAGTTGGCGGTCACTCGTGAAGAGGTGAATTGGACCCCCTGACCTTGGAGGTAAGAGTCCATCGCCAGGGAGTCTTCGATCTCATAAATGGTCAGATAAATGCCCTCGCCGTACCGCTCTAGAAAGCGGGCCGAGGTAGTGTCGCTGCTGGTGGGTTGGGCCAGCTCGATGAAGGTGTTCAGTCCCTCCAGCGGGATGACGGCGATCTCCAGATCGGTGAAGCTTACTTCGAACCGTTGAGTCGTCTTGAGCCCGAACATCTCCTCCCAGCGTTGGGTGGCCTGGTCCAGGTCCCGGACCAGAATCGCTGACTGGCGGAGCTGCTTAGTCAAGGGTTTGGTTTCTTCGTCGGACCAGTTGGGGCCCGCGGCGGGCCAAGGATTGCCGGAGTCATTCACCTCGATGATTTCCAGGAAAGCGCCGTTGGCCGAAGCCGGATGTATGAAGACCGAACGGTGGCCGGCCTCTTCGGTCTGCCCGGTGATACGAACGTCCAGTGACTTGAGACGGACGACGAGTTCATCGAATTTACGCGTCTCGAAGATCAACATATAGGGTGCCTCGCCCCGCCGTTCTAGGTAACGGGCCGCATTGGAGTTTGCGGACGTTGGTTGCAGCAGTTCGATGAAAGTACCCTGACCGGCGGGCAATACCATGTTGGACAGGCCATATTGAGGCAGTTCGCCGGTGTGGCAAGGGGCAGTTTTCAGGGTTTTTCGGTACAGTTCGGCGGCTTCCGGAAGGTCGCGGACCAGGAAGGCCACCTGGCGCAGGCTGTCCAACGTGTCGGTCACCTTCTTAGCGGATAGTCGAACTTAGCGGATAGTCGAAGCCGAGGATAAAGAAGCGCGGATCGGCTGGATCAAAGCGCCAAAAAAAATTGGTACCGGGTCCGCAGATCTGGCCGGTTAGGGCTTGCTGGGAAGAACGACGATGGCCTTGCCGCCAACGTATCGTTCGCCTTCAGCGCCGGTCATCAATATGTCGCACTCCACCAGGTTCTCACCGTCCTCCTGGCGCGTGTCTGTAACCGTGGCGGCGATCGTCAGCGGTTTGTGGTGTGGGACCGGCTGGCGGAAAACAATGTCCAGGTCCTTCAGCGCTTCCGTTCCGGCCCAATCGGTCAGGAGACGGGCCATGATGCCCATTGACATGATGCCCGGAACTATGGGACCGGGAAGACGGGACTCCTCGGCCATCGCTTGGTCGGTGAAACGGCTGGGACCCCGATTGTCCCATACCTGGCAAAACTCTAACACGCCGTAGTCGGTCGCCTCCGTCTGCAGCGGGCCGATCTCGTCGCCGAGTTCTACGTCTTCAAAATAAGGCAAAACTCCTCCTGAGGGACCTTCAATCATTCGTTAAGTTAACCGGCCGATTCGATGGGAACCCCTACCCCCGGCGGACGAAGGACTCTTGAACGTCGGCCACCACAGTACCGTCTTGGTTCCGAAAGGTAGTCTCCCAAACGATAAAGACCATTGTTCCGCTGCGGCCGGTTTTAGCATAGACATCTTTCAGGTGAGAAGAGGCCGTCAGCGCATCTCCGGCCATGATGGGGGCCCGGGACTGGACCCGTTGTCCGGCATGCATGCCACCGCCCATGGGAGCACCGTTGAACTTGAGGTTTATATCGGACAGCGACACCTGGCGGACCATGATGGTGCAGAAGGTAGGGGGCGCGACGATGGCCCGGAACCCCTGGGCCTTGGCTGCGGCTGGGTCGGTATAGATGGGGTTGGTTTCGGCGATACCCCTGCTGAATGCCTGGATCTGAGATTCGGTCACCTCAAAGGGACCTGCCTCGTGCTCCTTGTCGTGCAGAGAGCGGTCGTAGTCTAGCTCTGTTGCCATTTTCTAATCTCCATGACCGTTGTTATCAAGTAATGTGCTGGGATGCCGGATGCGTCCTCGATGCGGGCCGGAATTATGATTCACTCCCCGGTGGTTCCATTTGTAGCGTCTTTAAGCCAAACGGGTTGAAACTGCTCGGACAGCAGGGCCTCGACCAACTCTGCTTCGGTACTTATGTCGGTTGGAAATTTGGTGAGGCATGTGCCGATGTGGCTGGTCAGGTGGGCATCGCTGCCGCCAACGCCCAGGTAGCCCATGTTGTCGCACAACTCCCAGGCCCGCTCGTTCTCACCTTTCCGGCTGCCGCCGTTGAGCCGTTCGACGATCCGCACGTCGTCAAAGGTTTCCCCTTGCTGAATGTACTCGGTCAAGCCGATGCCGAAGCGGCCGGGATGGGCTGGGACGGCATAGGCATCGTGCTGGCGGGCGGCCTTGAGCAGTTCCCTGGTGTCCATGGCTACGTTTGAAAAGTCTATCTCCCGAGTCAGAGGCTCGGTCACTCCGTAGACCAGGACGTGGCCGTAACGGGTGTCCAACTCAGATCCTTTGAGCACCACCACGCCGTACTGGCTTGCCAGCGCCGAGTAATCCTTGTCGAAGTCGAACTTGCGGTGCTCAGTCAGGACGATGCCGTCCACCACGTGGCCCCGCTTGCGCAGCACCCCTATCCACTTCAGATACTGCTCCACGGTGGCCCGGGAGTCGTCCGAGGAAACGGAGTGGCTATGCATATCCAGGTACACGGGCGGTGGTTTCCTCCTAATTTGAGCTGGGTCTGAGAGACGGCGTCAGAGCCTGTTTAGACCCAGACACCATCATAAATGTTGGCGGTGGATTCATCAACTGCTTCGCCGAGTTTAGACGGAGAGAAGGACGCCTAGTTACGGGTCGAAGGTGGAGTGGGGAGGGTCAGGTAGACCTGTAAGCCGGGTTCTGTATCCCCTTGCGGGGCGGTGGTCATCTATCTAGCCCTCCCGATGGCATTTGATGCCGCCGGGATCCCGCGAACGGGACGATGTTGCCATCGGGGTCAAGCAGCCAACCCGGGGACGGGCCGGGCGCCCATAGTCCCCCTATTCGGCCTTGCTCCAGGTGGGGTTTAGCCGCCGCTGCGTCACCGCAGACGGCCGGACGCTCTTACCGTCCGATTTCACCCTTATCCCGGCGGACCGGGACGGTATGTTTCTGTGCCACTATCCGTCCCCTAAGGCGGCAGCAATGCCGCCTTAGAAGCCTGGGAGTTACCCAGCACCCTGCCCAGTGGAGCCCGGACTTTCCTCCCCCCCGATTCTTCCAACGAAGTACGGGGCGGCGGCCACCCAGTATACCTGCCCTCTCCAACTCGACTGTAGCACACCAATTTTCAGAGGGTCAAGCAAACGCCACCAGCGGGCGTGCGGGCGTGCCCAGTGAATCGGACCCCGGTGGATCAAGGACTTGGGTAATTGGAGACAGGGTGGTTTATGGAAAATAAGCTAGGTAAGGAAAAGAATCCGGCCGCAGGTGCTGCACAGAACGGTCTGGCGGCCATTCCGCACACTTTGTTGTTGTTGCGTGGGCAGAGCCATGCGGCACGCCTGACAAAGGCCCCTTGAGACCTTGGCCACCGCCAGCCCGCCTTTGGCGTTGCGAAGTTTTTCGTAATGCTGAACTCCGGCTGGGTCTAAGGTGGCCACCAGATCACCCCTCTGACTGGCGATGTCCTTACGTTCCAATGACAGCCGGTTCAACGACTCAGTTAGTTCGGATTGGCGGGATTCCCAGGCGGTGCGGTTCTCCGACAATCGCTGCTCCATCTCGGTGCACTTGTTCTGAGACTCCTCGGTGCGCGATGAAAGCTCGGTAAGTTCGAGGTCTAGTTTCTCCATCTGCGCTCGAACGTTAGCAGCTTCTTGCTCCAAACTCTCCAAGGCCGATGGACTGGTTACCTCACCACCGTAAAGTTGTCCGTCCAAGTGAGTGGACCGCTCTCGCTGGGTTTCAGCTTCCACGCGCCGAGTTTTCATCAGCGATTGGAATTCCTCAAGGCTCTGTGATTCTTTCTGTAATGCCTCCTCCAATCCCCCCATTGCTGCCCCTATGCTCACCTCTTTTTCCGCCTTGGCTGTCTTGCTGTCGATCTGGTCGAGAGCTAGGTCCAGTTCCTGAAGGGAGAAAAGTTCTTTCGGAGAAGTCATATGTTTTCGCCTTGCTGTTTGCTGATAATTTATATTTAGAATTTTCGTCTCAGTTTGATTCTAGGAACCGCCGCCATTGTTGTCAACTTTGGGGTCCCTCCAGATTTAATTCCCATGAAGAGGCGGTTCCTGTATATTTGAAGCCTGGCGAAGAGGCCGGTCTCCCCAACTTAATCAGGTGTGATCGATGCGTATTCTGCATTTCTCCGACCTGCACATCGGTGTCGAGAATTACGGACAGACCGACCCCGAGACCGGTTTGTCAACCCGGTTGGCCGACTTTTTGTCCTCGTTGGATGAAGTGGTGGATTACGCCCTGACGGAAGACGTTGATCTAGTGCTTCTAGCCGGCGACGCGTATAAAGGCCGCGACCCTTCCCAGACTCATCAACGGGAATTTGCCAAACGCCTGGCCCGCCTGTCGGAAGCGGAGATTCCCACTTTCTTGTTGGTTGGCAACCACGATCTCCCCAATGCGGTGAGCCGGGCCACGGCGGTGGAGATTTTCCAAACCCTGCAAGTGCCGTACCTGCAGGTGGGAAGCAACCTTCAGAACTACACGATACCAACCAAGTCCGGCCCGTTGCAGATCGTGGCCGTTCCCTGGCCCCGGCGCAGCGGGATACTGAGCCGGGAAGAATCTCGGGGCCTGACCATTGAAGAGGTGCGGCAGGCGGTCCAAAGCCGGATGACCGAAGCGATCTACGCCAGGGCCCAGGCCTTGGACCCGGAGATTCCGGCCATATTGACCGGGCATGTGACGGTAAATGGGGCTACCGTGGGTACTGAACGATCCATGATGCTGGGCCAAGACCATGTGTTGCTGGCCGGCGACATCGGCCGGCCTCAGGTGGACTACGTGGCCCTGGGCCACATCCATAAGCACCAGATTTTGAGAAAAGAAAACCCATTTATGGCCTACTCCGGCAGCCTCCAACGGGTGGATTTTTCCGAGGAGGGCGACGATAAGGGGTTTTGCGTAGTCGATCTCGACCCGGCGGCGCCTCAAGGAAAACGGTTAGCCGATTTCAACTTTCAGCGGCTCGATGCCCGGCGGTTCGTCACGGTAGACGTTACCGTGCCCATGGGCGACCCGGATCCGACCTCTGCCGTGGTCCGGGCCATCGCCCGGAAGGACGTTGCCGGCGCGGTGGTGCGGGTTAGGATTACGTTGCCGGCGGAAGTGGAAGCCCAGCTCAGGGATGCGGACATTCGAGAGGCCCTTAGCGCGGCCCACTACATCGCGGCGATCAACCGTGAGACGCCTCAAGAATCTCGCCGGACGCGCTTGGACGCCGATTCCGCCAAAGATCTTCAGCCGATGGAGGCGTTGCGTGTTTACCTGGAAAGCCGGGGAGTGGAACCAGAGAGGGAAGAAAAGATATTGCGCCACGCGGAAGAGCTGGTGGAGCGAGAGGTTTCCGGACCTCCGTAGGGCCCGATAGCAAAGGCGCGCCGCCGGGTATTTCGCCTTTAGCCGGGTATTTCGCCTTTAGTCTGAAGCTAGGTTATCCCAATTGTTTGGCCAGGGCCTGACCGCCGTCTACCAATTCCTTGAAAACTGCGGCCACGTTGCTAATCTCGGAGATCAGTCCGGTTCCGGCCCCAGTGTAGGCGATCCCATCTTCCAGGTTTCCGTCAAGCATTGCCGCCCGGGCCACGGCCATCCCCAACTCATGTTCCCAGGCCTCGAAGTCGTTATCGGGTCCCGATAGTCCTTCTTCTTTCATTCGCAGAGCCATGCCGTTGCGAAGGATCCGGGTGGGCCAACGATCGCCACCCACGATGACCGTACCGCTGTCGATGGCCGCTACGATCGCTTCTTTGAAGTTTTGGTGGGAGATGCACTCTTGGGTAGCGGCGAAACGTGTGCCCATCTGCACTCCCTGGGCGCCCAAAGCCCGGGCGGCCACCACCCCTCGAGCATCCACCACTCCCCCAGAGGCAATCACGGGAATGGAGATCGATGTTACTACTTGGGGCACCAGGACCATGGTGGACACTTTGTCTGGACCCCGCAGGCCGCCGGCTTCAAATCCTTCGGCTATCACAATGTCCACGCCCTGCGCTTCGGCGCCCCGCGCATGACGTACCGTGGACACTTGGTGCAGTACCACGATGTCATGATCCTTCAGGGTACCCGTATATAAGGCCGAGCTTCCCCCATAGGTGATGGCGATGCGGACCCCGTCTTGAATGGCGGCCTCAATCATATCTTCAATCCTGGGATTGGGCAGATACAAGGCGATGCCAAAAGAGTTGGAAGTTAGCCGCTGTACCCGGCGAATGTTGGCTTGCAGGTTGGTGACAAGGTCGCCGTCGACGTCCAGCCCGGCGGTGGGGTGAAGCACGCCCAGGCCTCCCGCATTGGACACGGCGGCAACCAATTCCGGGTTGGATACCCAAGGAAGCCCCGCTTGCAATATGGGGTGGGCGATGGAGAGGATGTTACAGACTTGGGTCCGCCTCATCAAAGCGTAAACCTGCCAAGGGCTAAAAGTGTGACCGATTGTAAGGCGCAGCTCAAGCTCTGTCAACAAGCCGGGAATCAGGTACAACCGGCGTCGATCGGCCAGCCTATGGAAGGCGGGCCCGGACGGTTTGATCAAATTCCGATGGACAAGCCAGCCGTTTACCGCATACCTGAGCGATCACCGCGAGGAAATCTGCAATTCGTGGCCCGGCTCAGGTGCTAGATTAGGGCAGTAGAGATCTAAGGGCTTCGGCAACAGGCCCAGGGTCATTAATTTCTTCGATACGAATTACCTGCCGCTTCCCGATACCGCTGGCCACCACTACGCTGCCTCGTCCGGTCAGGATTTCGAAGAAGTTCCGGGCCTCTGAAATGGAGATGATTCGGCTCACCGGAATTTCCTTGGTGTCCAGCCACAGGAATTTGTACATATGTACAACCCTGCGGTCAGTGACGGTGTAGGTAATATGCAAGTTGCGGAGGTACCGCATGGCTCCCTTGAAGAAGAAATACAACCCTATCAAGAACAAGACAAAAGGATATACGTACGGCAACATCGTTGTTGTCACCATGAAGCCCGCAACCAGGAAGAAAGGGATGCTTACTATTAACCTGGCGTAGGCAGGCTTCATGGTGGGGTGGCGCATCACTAACTCTTTTTCCCCGGGTGATAGAGGCGGGGTAGGGGCTACCCCTGCCAAAGTCATATAGAGGCCGATAGCCATGAGAGCTCCCCCGACCACCAGGATGACGACAGAGGCCCATAGGGGAATCGTAGCCACCTCGCCGCCTTCGACGCCTTGGAAACCTTGGAGAAATTCCACACCTTGGGTTTGTGTCAACAATCCGTACGCCCCGAACAGCAAGAAAGGTGTAGCAAGAATCGCGCTGACCAATAGCCGGCGGAACAAACTGATTATTAGGTTGTCTCCGAGCCTGCTCCCGAGGCCCCTTTTTACAACTGTCGCCATGAGCTAACCCCCCTTGACCATCTGCAGCATCGTGGCGCCGAGGGTAAGCACGATACCGATTACCGCGAGCATAGTCGGGTCCATCATGGAGTTGGCCGTGCCAAGTCCTCCGACGGCGTTGTTGGAGAAGAATCCCCGGCCGCTCCTCTTATCTTCGGTTTCGAACGGAGTGCCGGGCGCACCTTCGCCGGGCAGGGACCTGGGACGACGGTCCCGATCTATCCGCATCCGTTCTTCATCTAACCCCCTCCGTCGTTCCATCTCTTCCCGCTGCATCTGTTCTTGTCTGTCCATACGCTTCCGTTCCGCCTGCATCCGTTCTTCATCCAATCTTTTTTGCCGTTCCATTTCGTCCCGCTGCATCTGTTCCTGGCTCTCCATACGCTTCCGTTCCGCCTGCATCCGTTCTTCATCCATTTTCGTTTGCCGCTTCATCTCCTCCCTCTGCATCTGTTCCTGGCTCTCCATACGCTTCCGTTCCCCCTGCATCCGTTCCTCATCCATTTTTCTCTGCCGTTGGGTGTCTGCCTGTCTGCGCTGCTGCTCCTGCTGCCGTTGCCGTTGCTCTTGTGATTGGCGGCGCTGTTCAGTATTTGTCTCCTGCAATCGGCGCTCTAATTGTCTCAATTCCTCTTCTTTTTGGCGGAGTTCCCGTGCGAAGTTGCTCTCGAGGCTTTGTATGCGCGATCCGGTCTCCCTTTCACGGTTATTCAAGCGTCGTTCACGGTCTTCAACCACCGTTCTTTCGCGTCTTTCTATGTTTTGCTCTGCTTGTCGAACCTGCATCTCTAGTTCGGGTATTCTCCTACAGACGCGCTCGTTGCTCTTACAGTCTTGCTGAACCTGTTTATATTCATCTAGGGTTCGTTGGTATTGTAACTTGTTAAGTTCCAGCCCTTTATCTTGCACAGGTTGATTTAGACTTTGCTTAAATTCCCGCAGCTTCCCTCGTAGATCTGTTACTTGTTGCTGAACTTGTTGACCTTTCTCGCGTTTCCAATTCTCGAGTTCTTGGCGAGCGTTCTGAAGTTCTTGCGAAGTCTGTTGGATCGCTGGGTTGGGTTGCCGGGGAGAGCCGGGTTGGTTCTGGCCGCTGACCATGCATTCTCGAGTCATACGCAGCCGTTCTTCGTCAGTGGTATCCTTTATCCCCGCAGGCATGCGCCCGAGGACTCTAGCTATACATTCCAGGTTCCACATCCCCGGAGCTCCCGGGATTTGTACACCTGGCTTGCGAGGCTGTCCACCACTCCCGAAATTCAAGTCAATCCGTGTCTTCCCGCCGGGCTCCCAAACGATGGTCTGGTCAGACTTAAGCGATTGTCCGCCGGGCACCTTTGCTCGGAATTCCGCGGTCTTGCCGGCGAAGGACATTCCTGCCCGTTGTGGCACCAAAAGGCGGAAGTTCCCGGCCTTTACTAGCGCTCCCCGGTCGACCGCTCGACGTCCATCGATGATTACTATTACACCAGTCCCGTCTGGGGCAGGCCGACCGTTGACCGTGACCTTGCCCTGGAAAACGTGGGCCGGTGGTTGTTGCCCGTAGACGAACGGTGAGTTGTTCCAATTGGACAAGGCCATCATCAAGCCCAAGAGGATAAGTGCTTTGGTTATCAAGATAGTCCTAGAGATAGGAGAACCCATGACAACTCCTCTCGATCAGGAGATTTAAGGATATAGTGTGACGAAATGGGATGGATAATCTTGCGAATGCTGCTTCTGACCCGACGCCAGTATTTATACCACCGGCTAGGTTAGTCTGGCAAGCAACGTAACAAGATCAGATGTGCTGGCAACCCGCAAGCTGATGAGTCGTCGGTACGTATTCGCGGCCTGGGAAAAGAAAGGAGGACGTTGATCCGGTTAGAATTTGCTTGGACCGGAGGTTTGGAAGATAATGGCACCGGTGTCGCGTATTTCAACGAAAGTAGGAGATGGCGCCATGTCAATAATCTGCATGATTCACCACATCAACATCCAGATCACAGACCGCCAGCAGACCCGTGATTGGTACGAAAAGGTCCTGGGAGCCGAGTTCTTGGACCGGGGGCCGGCGCTGAACAAACGCCAGCTTCAACTTCGTATAGGAACCGCCGAGATTCACACGTCTGTTACCCAGGCGTTCATCCCGGTGCCTCAAGTACACTTCGCGGTGGAAGTGGAAGACTGGGACGAGACTCTGGCACATCTGGATTCCCTCGGAGTCTCCTATTCCAGGTCCGGCGGAGGCTCGTTTACCGGCACCGGAGGCGTGGACCCATATCAAGGTACGCGCGAAGATACCGGCGAGCACTACACCTACATCAACGACCCGGACGGCAACCTTATAGAGTTGGTGTCCCACCCACTGGGCCTTGAAAGCTCGCAGGGCGAGTGCATCGGTTTGGCCCATGATGCCTCTAACGTCCGCTGGACCCAGATCCCCGGTTTCGTCGAAGAGGCCAACGCGGAAGGTAAGGTGCTCAGTTCCTAGACCAATCAGCTACCCGGTCGGAAACGGCTTGCGTAATATAGGGGCCTGACAAGGGTCTTTAGTAATGTATGTTCTTGATCCCCACAACCCTCTGTAGAACTAAGATGGCCGGGGGGCCTTGGTACCGGGTCTTGGGCGTTTTTTCATGACCGGCGAACATCCTAACGCGAGGTAGGGGCTATGCTCAGCAGGGATGAAAACCACATTTTGACCCAAACGGACCAGGGCACGCCCATGGGCGATGTCATGCGCCGTTATTGGCTGCCCGCTCTCCTGTCTGAGGAAATACCAAATGCAGACTGCCCTCCGGTTCGGGTCAAGCTGCTGGGAGAAAAGCTGGTGGCCTTCCGCGATACCGGGGGACGGATCGGTCTGTTGGATGAATTCTGCCCCCACCGGCTGGCGTCGTTGTTCTTGGGACGAAACGAAGAGCACGGTCTCCGCTGTGTGTTCCATGGGTGGAAGTTTGACGTTGCGGGGAACTGTTTGGACATGATGAACGAACCCCCTGACAGCGACTTCAAGGATAAGATGTGGACGAAGTCGTACCCCACGGTGGAGGCGGGCGGGGTTGTATGGGCCTACCTGGGGCCTGAAGACCGAATACCGCCACCGCCCAATTTTGAGTGGACCCAGGTTCAAGCCACGCACCGGCACGTGTCCAAAAATCGTCAGGAATGCAATTGGCTGCAAGGTCTGGAAGGAGGAGTCGACACCGCTCACGCGCCTATCCTGCATCGGGCAATAACGGCAAATACCGACCGGGCTGGCATTGCGGTGAACTCCAACTTCGTGGTCGGAAGCGCGCCTGCTCTGGAAGTGGATACCACGGACTACGGATACCGGTACGTTGGCGTCCGCGCTCTGGGGGAGAAAGGCAACTATGTTCGGGCCTACCACTACGTGATGCCATTCCACCAATTTCGTCCCCGGCAAGCGGCGGGGTACCAAGGCCAGCCGGCCAAGCCCCACGTTGCCGGGCATATGTGGGTACCAATGGATGATGAAAATTGTATGATTTACAACTTCATCTACAGCTTTGGGGAAGAACCGATAACCGAAGAAGAATGGCAGGAGATCGAGCGGGGCTACGGCAGGGGGCCTCAGGACATTCTGCCGGATTTCCGTACCAAGGGAAATATCGGCAACGACTGGCTCATAGATCGACAAGCCCAGAGGACCGAGACTTTTACCGGCATCGAGGGCATCAATGCCCAGGATGTGGCGGTTCAGGAAAGCATGGGGCATATAGTCGACCGCACCAGGGAAAACCTGACCCGCAGCGACATGGCGATCGTGGCGGCTCGCCGCATGTTGCTGGAGGCGTCAAGGACTGTCGCCGATGGGGGCGACCCACCCGGAGTGGGTACCAGTTATTACAATGTGCGGGCCATCGAAAGCGTGGTGCCGATCGGAGTGGAGTGGCGGGACGCGTTGATGCCTGACATGTATCCGAAGTCGTAGACCCGGAAAAGCATGGCGGGAAATAAGAGATAAAGAAAGGGGCGTCCCGATCTGTTCGGGACGCCCCTATGCATTTGTCTTACAAATTAGTTAGGACTCAGGCCGATGCCACAGCCATGGCCCCGACGGCCAGTTTGGGCAGGCTTACCGGGAGTTGCCGCCAGGTCTCTCCATGATTGCTGCTGCAAAAGATCTGGCCCGGTTCCGTACCGGCGTACACCGTGCCCGGCGATTGGAGGTCCCAGTCGAATGAGACTACCATATCTTCGTCTTGGCCCACCGACTCGATCAACTTCCAGTTGCGGCCACCGTCGGTGGAGCGATAGAACTGGGGATTCTCCCGCCGTGCGTTGGCGGACACCGTCAGCAGAACCACGTCGGCGTCGTCGGGTGCCGCGGCTATGTGCAAGGCGTATCGCCCGTCCAGGCCGTTGTTGATCACTTCCCAATTGTCGCCTTCGTCGTCGGTGCGATAGGGCGCCCGGGACGTGGCAACATAGACGCTTTTAGGCCTGGCGCCGCTGATTCCGATGCAGTGTACGTCGTCGTGGATCCCTGGCAATTGCTTCCAGGTTGCCCCGCCGTCCTGGGATCGAACCATACCCCCTTCCTCTATGGCGGCGTACAAGTAGCTGGAATCGTGGGGGGCCGCTCTCAAATCTCGAACGTGCGAGTCCCGGGTCGGTGCGTGGAAACCCCACTGGCTAGACTCGGGCACCGCCGTGAATCCAGTGCACTCCTCCCAAGTATCTCCGCCGTCAGAGGAGCTATATATGGATGCCGGTTCGCTGCCCACGTACACTTTCCCCTGGTCGCTGGCGTCGGCCTGCACGCTGTGGGCGTAATCGCTGGGGTAGGCGTCCAGATGGCGCCAGGTCTGTCCGCCGTCGTCGGTGCGGTAGACCCCGGCCTCGTAAGCGGCCAGGTAGGCCCTTCCTCCAACTACCGGGCTGGCGGTAAGCCGGGCGGCGGCGTGGGCCAGGGGGGTGACGTCACCACAGATCCAGGTTTCTCCCTGTCCGGATATGGCGCAAACGCCTTCTTGCAATCCCACATAGATTCTGCGGTTTTGGCTGTTGTTGTCTGGCATGGTCCTAACTCCTTAGATCGGAATGGTAGAGGTTCCTTAGCGCTGAAGGCCGGAGAATTTTCCCGTAACTGACTGGTGGCCAGCGTTTTCCTCGTAGGCTTCTTCCCGGAAAAGGGCCAAGGATTTGATGACCGGGTTGTCCTGGATGGAGAAAAGGATCGCTTCTTGGCTGGAATCATTTCCGAATTCGTGCCACGACCAGGACGGCACTACGAAGAGGTCTCCCGGGCTCCAATCGAACCGCTGGCCGTCGATGATGCTGTATCCCTCACCTTCAAATACTTGGTAGACGGCGCTGGTGGTGTGCCGGTGCGCCCTGGTGTGGATGCCAGGACGGATCAGCTGGATCCAACAGGCCATGGTCGCTAATACCGATCCACCGGTGGCGGGGTCGGAATACTCCATGGCCACGTCGTCGAAGGGGCTGGAATCTACCTGGGCCAGATTCCAGAGGGCGTCGTAGGTCCGGTCCCATTTGTAGTGCCATAGTTGAGAATAAGGCAATTTGGTGTCTTCCCAGGCGGGCCGCAAAGCCCCGGAAGCGTATTTCTGAATCGACTCTCCGGTTCCGGTAACCGGTTGTTCGTCCTCTGGGTAGTTCTCAAAGAAGGTGGCGTGCAGGTTGTGAACCAACGGGGTATCGAGGCCGTCCAGCCAAATCATGGGCGCGTCGCCCTCGCTGTTGTGGTCGTGCCAGGTCCAGGACGGCGTGAGAACAAGGTCCCCACGTTCCATGTAGCACTTATCTCCCTGCACCGTGGTGTAAACGCCTTCCCCCTGCAAGATCCAACGGATAGCTGTGGGGGTGTGGCGGTGGGCCGGGGCGCACTCACCGGGAAGGAGGAGTTGCAACGCCGCTGAAATGGTGTGGGTGGTGCCATGGCCCAACGCGGGATTGGCCAGGCGCAAGACCCGGCGCTGTACGTCCCGGTCCGGAGTGACAACCTCGCCGCTTCGCATGACCAACGGTTCAACTTCAGACCATTTCCAGAGAAATGGAACCACCGCGGGCCGCTCTTCGCCGCGGCGCAGCCATCCGGGCGCCAGGCTTGCCTGGTCGGTGGAGGCGTAGAATCGCTCCAGCTCCTCGGGACTGACCTTGCCTTGAGTCACTATGGGTATCCTCCTTCCGAGACTGGTTCATGGTAGGAATAGACCAAGAACGTTGCCTGGACCGGTTTGGGTATGCTGGGCTCTGGCTAGGCCGAGGGGTTATTCGGAGGCAGGATGATTGGTAGTGGCTCCACGCTGTCCAGACCGGGCGGGTTGATCTGATCCAGAGATTCCAGGAGGGCGTTGAGGCTATACATCACTTCGGTCAACTCGGGGTCTTGAATCTCCAAGCCCACCGCGTGACCAAGAGCTACCACTTCGTCTTTGGATAAGTCGGGCATGCTCGCCTCCCGCTAAAAACAACATAGTGTGATTGCCCCATACTCCCGGAAATCGGCCGATCAGTCAAGAGGCCGGTTAGAATGATATGGAGACCTGATTCCCGAATCGGTTTTCCAGGGAGCCAAACAGCCTTGAGGTACTAACCCGGCTTGGTTATACTACCAACGGTCTAGAGGCTACGCTTTGACCAATCTGCACGCTGCGAGCAAATATGATCGACTTGGGTCCTGAAACGGGTTTTGAAAAGTTCCCCGCACAGGTCGATTGGGGCGACTATTCCTTTTTCCTAGTGCGTACTAAGCAAGGGTACAAGCTGTTGTCCAACGTTTGCCCCCACCACGGAGGGGAGATCGTCGATTGGGGGACTTGCTTCATGTGCCCAGATCACGGCTGGCGCTTCGAACCTGAAGATGGTGAGTGCATCAACGGCCCCAACGCCAGGATGTGGTCTTACGAGGTCACGGTGCGGGACGGCCATCTCCACGCCGACGTACCTTCGGATTAATCGAGCCTCACCCTCAGGCTGATACTCCCCGGTGATCAAGGACATGATTTATCCCTTCCCCATTTGCGCGGGAAGTTTTGGATGGGGGTGACCCGCCGGGTCAATCTCTCTTCAGGAAGGATTAACGGCGTCTCCGGCCCCTCCGATTCTGTCTTCCGCCAATGCTATTCGGACGTTTCACCAAGCCGGATATTCTGGCGGAAACACCAGAGACCAACCGCCAAGACAGAGCTTCGCCCCGCTTCTCACCCAGCCAAATCATTGGCAACGTGAGGAGTCCCAAACCTAACAGAATCATGCGCAGTCGCCGGGGCCGGTATTCTATCCGTACCTTGTGGTCTCCCGGGGGCAACCGAACTCCCACAAAACTGGGCATCAGCATGACCGTGTCCGTCTTCACACCATCGACAGTTGCCCGCCAGTCTGGGTGATACGTAGCTTTCAGTAGCAACATGCTTTCGCGTTCCACGTTAACGTCAACCGCGAAATAATTGTTGCCTATTTCCTCGGAGATGATCCTGCCACGAGATGGACCGTCAGGGGGATTCAATTTGGCGATGACCTCCTTAGCTGAAGAAAGTGGCAACCCGCGTTCTATTCCCTGGGCGCGACTGCCGATCGACACTAACGGATGCTGCTTGGCCCCTGGCAGTCTGCTGCCTAGCCAGACTGATGCCGCCAGATATAATTCCGTCCCTGTCCCTTCGAAGGCCAAGTCTGAGTCGACCAGGTCGAAGTAGCCCGTAGTATCCACTTGATACAAGCGATGGCGCCCAAATTGCTGCAGCGGCTGCACAATCTCCGGAAATATTCGGCCTTCAGGGGCCACCACGTACCGGGCGTTATAAAGATTGTAATGGTCATAACGCTGCTCATCGAAATTGATCAGAACGTCACTATTCAGTGAATAGCTGTGGTAAATCTTCTCCACCATGTCAATGCCCGCTGCTTGTAGCAGGTTATCGACCCTTAGATTGCCAACCCGGTAATCGTCGCTCCAATTGTCAAGAACATAGCCGCGTTGTTGCCCGGCATAGGTCCGGCCGGGTGGAAGTTGCTTTAGTTTATCGATTAGCGCGGTTAGATCGTCATCGGCTGCCAGAGCCTGCCGGCCTTCATTTATCGATAAGGCATTCTGCGCCAGGTACGACCTTCTTTCGATGTAGACCGGCGATAGCACCAGCAAGGTCAACCCCAAAGCCGCCGCGACATACCAGATGCGGGATCGAGACAGAGCCCAGCGTAGTGGGGCAGCCAACGCGACCGCGATAAAGAATATGCCTCCCAGATGAACCCCCCCGACGAACCGGTTCATGTGAATCTCGCGGCTAAGTGGTAACACGTCCATGAGGCTACCCCAGGTTGCTCTGCCGAAATAGAGCATCAGCCACAGAGTGAATATCGCTACCGGGATCAGGTATCGCTCATTCCTCCACCGGAGTAAACAGATCCCGAACCCAGCAGCCGCCAAATAGGTCAACGAAGGTATCCTGCCGAAATCAAATAAATCTCCCACGACCAGACCCCGAAGCACCGCAGCATAGCCGTAAGAGTCGTGTCTCGTCGGATGATGAAAAACGCTGTTGTTCAGATAAGGCCGGTCTAGGAAAAAGGGAACCAGAAAATACGAGGTCACTACTACGACGAGCAGCAACAGGATAATCAACCGGCTCCATCGCCGCAGGATAGTCTGCAAAAGAGACTTAATGCTGGATGATCCGGTAGGTTGGATAAGTGCGAGGATGCCAAGGGTAAGGAAGGCCATATACCCGTATATCAGGTGGGAGATCAACGTTACGGCAAGGAATAGCGTTGCCCAGAAGTATCCTCTCCCCTCTTTCAGAACTCGGTATCCTAAAGCTAATGCCGGGGGCAGGAGCAACATTGCCCAAAGCTGGGTATGAACCCCCCACCCTTGGAAAACATAGCTAGCGAAACTTAAGCCGCCAATGCCGGCGGTGGCGACAAGCGATGCGACAAGGCCGCCCATGGCAGCCGACAGTTGATCGAAATCGAAGCGCCGTAATGACCAGTAGATGGATATGGGAAAATGGCTGAGGAGCAAATAGTTCGTCCAGTTCAATAGATCGGCGATGGCGAATAACCCAAGAGTAAGAACATGGACGAGCGCAATAGTCACATGTGGGAAATGCTGGTAGTAATGGAACAGGGGAAAGCCCATGCCCATGGAGCCCTGCCACGGGTCGGTGAAGTCCTGTCCTTGTTTGATGGCTTCTACCACCATTTCTATGGCCAGCCGGTGGAAAACGGTATCGTTCCAAGCCAAGACGTCGCCTGCTACCTCAGGGTAGAGGTGATATAGGTTGAAGGCGACGGCGAATAGGACCAGAAAGTAGGCAACGAGGGATTCACGCCGGTGAAACCAATGAGAAGGAGCAGCGGGGTCGCCCTTGTTATTGACTGTCTGGGGTGTGGTCATAGGGTGGCATCAATCATCGGCCGCCAATCTCGCGCCGGGGAACAAAATTAGACGAGGCCAGTTCGTCCCGGCCACCGGCCCGTCGTTAGACAGGCTGACCATATCCGAAAAACCTTGCCGGTAGCCGGGCCCAAGGCCTCAGTAGGTCTTGATCTCCAAAAGGTGGCCGTCAAGGTCCTTGAAGTAGACCGCTTTGCCCATCCCCTTGGCGCCGTCGGACATCCCTGGCCCCTTCATGTTTTCCTGCTCCCGAGGGCTGTCGCCGTAGGAGATCCCAGATTCCTGGATCCTGGCGAAGGCGTCTTCGAACTCTTGGTGGTCCATGGCGAACGCATAGTGCATGCTGCGGAAGTCGTCCGATTCCCGAAAGTCAAAATTCAGAGTGTCGTTGACCTTCACCGCCAAGAAGGGGCCCACTTCCCCCAGGTTGTCGAACCCAAAGATCCGCGTGTAAAACTCCACGGACTTCTCTCTATCCTTGACCGGGACGATGGTGTGATCCAACACAGTAGCCATGTATTCAATCCTCCATGTGAACGATTCACGACGCGATTGGCAATGAGTCGATGCTCGTTATTCCGGTACTCTATTCACTGCCACAACCATTGTCAATCGCTACCCGTGGCGGGTTGGCCCTCACCTCCGGCCCCTCTCCCGCCGGGAGAGGGGTCCCCACTGCTGAAAGCTGACCGCTGATAGCTGAAAGCTACATCCCCCAGGTTTTTCCGAACTCCGCCCGCAAGACCAATTGGCCGGTTAAAGATTGGGCGTCCTGCTTTGCCAGGTAGACGGCGGACGGGCCTACCTCAGAAGGTTCAACCCGCTCATGCCAGTCACGCTGGGTCCAAGGTATCGCGGCCGAGCCTTCGGTGCGCAGGCTGCCCGGCGAGAGCACGTTGACGGCGACGTTGTATTCCCGCACCTCATCAGCCAAGCAAAAGCTGAACATGTGGACGGCCGCCTTGCTGGTGCTGTACAGAACGCCGCCACCTTGCGTGGGGTCGTCGGCCATGCGGGAGCCGATGTTGATGATGCTGCCCCGGCGCTGGCGCATCATTATAGGCAGGACTGCCCGGGAGCAGAGATAGGGGCCCCGCACGTTCACCGTCATGATCCGGTCCCAACTGGCCGGGTCTATCTCCAGGATAGACTCCCCCAGTACCATGGCTCCAGCGTTGTTGAAAAGTACGTCTATGCGCCCGTAGTGCTCCTCGACCTGCCGGACCATATCCTGAACTTGGCCGTCGTCGGTCACGTCACAGACCAAGGGGAAGACCTCGCCTCCGGCGTCTCGGATGGCCTGGGCGGTCTCATCCATGGTGCCGGTTAAACCGGTGGGTGAACTGGCGCGGGCGCAGATGGCCACGCTAGCCCCCTCCCCGGCGAACTCCAAGGCGATGGCCTTGCCCAGCCCTCTGCTGGCCCCGGTGACGATGGCAACCATATCCTGCATCTGGTTCATAGTCTTCTATCCCAAAGGAATCTTGTTTAAGAAAATCGTGTCTTAGCCCAACCCTGGTCGAAGGGAGTCCAGAAAAAGGACGTCAGCTTCAGGTGTTTGAACATCCAAACCCCGTCTATCTTGACATACTCCTCGTCGTATCTGCCCGAACCCCACACTGCCTGATCATCTTCGGCGTAGGTGCAGGCTTGGAACAGGTACCAGGAGCCGGTGGCGGTATCGCCGTCCACTTCAATGACCGGGTTCATTACCATGTGTATCGCAAAGGGCAGCCGCTGGGAAGCCCGGACAAAGAAGTCGTGGATTCCCGCCCGGCCGTCGGCTCGGCCACGGATCCCGCCGTCCCAAACCGCGTCCTCGGTGAAGAGGCCGGCAATGGCCTCGGCGTTGTAATTGTCGTCGCAGTAGGCGCAATAGCGCGCTTTGAGCCGCTTGATCTCCTCAACGTCCTCCAGGACTTGAAGCCGGCGTTCCAGGTCCTCCAAGCTCATCGTCTACCTCCTAAATGCTGATGGCTGACCGCTGATAGCTGATAGCTGGCCTAGATCGCTGTCCACCCTCCGTCAACGATCAACAAATGACCTGTGGTGGCTGATGACGAAGGGCTGGCCAGATAGATGGCCGCTCCCACCAATTCTTCCGGCTCCATCCTCCGTCCCAAGGGCATGTTGGCCGACATGTCTTGCTGGACCTCCGAAGGTGACCGGGGGTCGGCTTCTTGCAAGCCGGGCGTTGTGGTGGGACCGGGGCCGATGGCGTTGACGGTGATACCGTATTTGATCCACTCCAAGGCCAAAACCCGGGTCAGATTGGCTACACCGGCCTTGCTGGAGCAGTAGGCGGCCCGGTCTTCCCGTGCTACCACCGCCAGTTGGGAAGAGATGTTGATGATTCGCCCATATCCTTGGTCGATCATGGGCCGGGCGGCAGCTTGGGAACAAAAAAACGCGCCTTTCAGGTTAGTGTCCACCACGGCGTCCCAGTCTTCTTCGGTGACCTCCAGAGCCGGTTGCCTGCGGCGGATGCCGGCGTTGTTCACCAAGATATCCAGCCGCCCGAAGTCCCGCACCACGGCGGCCACGGACTCCCGGATGTTTGCCAGGTTCAGCACGTCCAGCGCGTAGGTGGCGCTTGTCCGGTCCAATCCTTCGATCTGAGATTGGATTCCTCTGGCTTCATCTAGCTTTTGAGGTATATCCGAGACTGCCACATCGGCTCCGGCTTGGGCCAGGCCGATGGCCAGGGCAGCGCCGATGCCACGCGCGGAGCCGGTTACCAGGGCCACTTGACCTTCTAGGCTGAGACCTGGGTAAGACATTGTGAAACGCCTCCTTAAACGGTGGACACGCCAACTTGAAGTCCGGCCTCTGGTTGGCTGTCGAACGTCGTTCAGATGAGAGCTATCGGCATCAGCCGGAGCCTCGCCAGAGGCGGTAGCATAGCACAAGGGTCACATCCCAGCCATAGGCACCCACTGGCATCATCAAAAATCACGGGTTCATGTTCTGGTTTAGGTCTTGCCAAGGCCGGGACTTGACCTTAGACTCACCCAGGGAATCGCAAGCACTGATTATTCATCCACTACGCATTATTCGGCAGAACAAAAATGGAGAACAGTGGATGAGGTAGCGCAGGTGCCCTTGAAACGCGGGCGCAGCCGTGGATTCATCCTGGCCAGTCTCTCGTTGGGGCACGGCGCCTCCCACCTTTACGATCAGGGATTTCCGGTATTCATGCCGGTCATCGCCCAATCCCTTGGCCTCAGCTACACTCAAGTGGCAACGTTGCTCAGTATCAGGCAGGTGGGTTCCGGGTTGGTCAGCCTGGGCGGGGGAGCGTTGGTGGACATCCTCAAAAGCCAGTGGGGGATGATTCTGACCGGGTGCATGGCCGGGTCCGCCATCGCTTATGCCCTGGTGGGAGCTTCCACCAACTTTCCACTTTTGATCGCAGCGGTGATTCTGGTCTCGGTCCCCGGCTCGCTGTGGCACCTGCCGGCGGCCGCGGCCCTGTCCCAGCGGTTCCGCGACCGCAGGGGTTTTGCCATTGCCATGCATGGCTTCGGGTCGAATATCGGTAATGTGTTGGGTCCGCTGTTGGCTGGAGCGCTGCTCACCATACTTCTCTGGCGCCACGTGCTATTTATCTATGCGGCGCCATCATTGATTTTGGCAGGCCTCGTCTGGTGGTTGCTGAAAGACATTGGCAAGGAAGATGCGCCGGGGGAGCGGACCCGATCACGGGCTCAGTTAGGATCAGGACTGCGGCTGCTGCGAAACCCGGTCGTCTTAGGACTGATCTTGACGTCCACTTTTCGGGGCATAGCGTTGAACGCCCTGTTCCATTGGACACCCTTCTATCTGACGGACATGGAGACTGGTTTAGGAATGGGGCACTTCAGAGCGGGTTTTCACATTTCCTTGCTGGCGGGCATGGGAATATTCTCGGCGCCGGTGCTGGGCGTGCTGTCAGACAAGTTCGGCCGGAAAGCGGTGCTGCTGCCGGGATTAGCCTCGTCGGCGGTGTTGTCCTTGCTTGTTGTGAGTACCGGGGATTCGATACTGCTGGCTTTTGTTCTGGCCGGGCTAGGGCTGGGTACCTTCGCGTTGCACCAGATCATGCAAGCGGCGGTACTGGACGTGGTTGGGCGCGGTACCGAAGCGACGGCGGTGGGATTGATCTTTGGGATCAACGGGCTGATCGGAGCGGCTTCGCCGTTCTTGGTCACGTTGATCATCAACCACGCGGGAGGGTTGAGCTCAATCTTTTACTATAGCGGTATCCTTACGGCTATATCCGCGGTCGTTGTGGTATTTATTCCCCTCCGCCCTTCCCGCGAAGTAAAGCCGAATTCAGGATAAAAGTCTTGGCCGGGCTTAAGTTGCGCTCACTCCCGGAAGAGTTAGTGCCGCTTGACACTCCCAACGGCCCCTCTTACAATCTGGTGGCCGCCCACCCGTAGCGGGGGCGAGCACCAAGCGGTCTGCGACATCAGTCGTAGACTCAGCAATCTGGTGGGCCGCTGGGATCCTATGCCGACCGAGACGGCCACAATCGAAAGTGTTGTATGTTTTGCGCCCCGCTGCGTCGGGGCTTTCCTTTTGTTTGGCTCGGATCGCTGTTTGGAAGGGACAAGCGTGCCCGGAGGGCCGGGTGAATAACACCATCACCGCAGTCAAAGGGCTGGAGGCCGGTCACTACACCGACCGGGCCCATGCCACCGGCTGCACCGTGATTATCTGCCGTCAAGGAGCGGTGGGCGGCGTCGACGTTCGAGGTGGCTCTCCAGGCACCAGGGAAACCGACCTGTTAAGGCCGGCCCACCGAGTGGACCGGGTCCACGCCATCCTTCTCAGCGGCGGCAGCGCGTTCGGCCTTGACGCTGCTTCCGGGGTAGTGCGGTACCTGGAAGGGCAGGGTGTTGGCTTTGAAGCCGGACCGGCCATCGTCCCGATAGTGTCGGCGGCCATCCTATTCGATCTGGGCCTGGTTGCCCATGACGTTCGTCCCGGTCCCGAAGAAGGCCTTGCCGCTTGCCTTGCCGCCGGTGCGGGTCCAGTAGATGAAGGTAGCGTAGGAGCGGGGACTGGGGCAACCGTCGCAAAAGGCAGAGGGATCGCGTCGGCGGTCAAGTGCGGCATCGGCTCCGCTAGCCTGCGGCTCCCCGGCGGCGCGGTGGTGGCCGCCATTGTGGCGGTTAACGCCTATGGCGGCCTGTACGACCATAAGACGGGCCGCTTAATGGCTGGACCCCGGCGTGAAGGCGGCGGTTTCGAGGACCCGATGGAGATCCTCCTGGAAGACGACGGCAGCCAGGAAGGTCCGTCGATGACCAACACGACGATTGGTCTGGTCGCGACCGACGCCTTACTGAGCCGGGAGGAGGTCAACCATCTGGCGGGTTTGAGCCACGACGGTTTGGCCCTAACCATTCGGCCCTGTCACACCATGAGGGACGGAGACACCATGTTCGCCATGGCCACCGGTCGGGGTCCCCAAACTTCGGACCTTACCGCATTGGGCGCCGCTTCCGTCGAGGTCACCGCCCGGGCGGTATTGCGGGCTGCGGAAACAGCTACCGGTCTGGGCGGGGTGCCGTCCATCGGTGAGATCAATCATGGCTAACCGAAACTTGGATATCGGATTCATCGGGATCGGGGTGCTAGGCAGGGGACTTTCCCTGGCTTTGGCGGAGCGGGGGTATCGAGTTGCCGGCGCACATAGCCGCTCTGAAGCTTCGGCCCGGTGGTTGGCGGACCGTATTCCCGGCTGCGATGTATACGCTTCGGCACAAGCGCTGTCAGATGCCTCCGGCTTGGTCTTTATAACCACTCCTGATTCTGCTATCGAAGACGTATCGAGGTCGGTGAACTGGCGTTTCGGCCAAGGAGTGGTCCATTGCTACGGCGGGGCATCCATTGAGTTGCTGAAATCCGCCGCCCAACAGGGCGCGATGACCGGAGCTTTCCACCCCTTCCAGACATTTGCCGGGCTGGCCTCCCCTGAAGAGGCCGCGGCCAGACTGTCTGGGGTAACTTTCGCGGTAGACGGTGAAGGGTGGATCGGCGGATATCTGCACAGTATCGCCCAGGACTTGGACGGACATTCCGTATCCATCCCCGGCGAAGACCGTCCCCTATATCACGCTGCCGCGGTGTTCGGGTGCGGCTATCTGGTGGCTTTGCTGAAAACAGCCGTGAGCCTTTGGGAAACGATGGGCTTCTCCCCAGAACAAGCGATTCAAGCCTTGATGCCTTTGTCTTCCGCCACCCTGGGAAACGTGGCGCGAGAGGGGTTGCTGCCCAGCGCCACCGGGCCGGCCATCCGCGGCGACCTGTCGACCCTTCGCTCCCACTTGGAGGCGTTGTTTCAACGTTCACCCGAGTTGGTGTCCCTGTACGGGAATCTGGCCCGAGCTTCCCTGCCTTTGGCGGTAGGGCACGGCCTGGGCCCAAGCCAATTGACCGCCATAGAAGAACTGGTCGACCACTATATAGGCATCGAATAATCAAACGCCATGCGGCCTAGCATCCCCCTTCCAAACCGGGGGATTGAGGGGAGTCGGTTCCCCAGGGCGAACATCGGCATACCCAAATTTCCGGAGGTTGCAAGCATGGCAAAGGTGACCATCAGGGACATCGGCCAGATGAAGGCCGACGGTAAAAAGATACCCATGGTTACTGCCTACGACTACACCTCGGCATGCCTGGCTGATCAAGCCGGGATACCAATACTCCTGGTTGGCGACAGCCTGGGCATGGTTGTGCTGGGCTACGAGTCCACCGTCAAGGTGACGATGGATGACATTTTGCACCATACCAAAGCCGTGGTCCGGGGCGCCAAGCAAGCGCTGGTGGTCGCCGACATGCCTTTTATGACTTACCACATAGACCAGTCCCAGGCACTCGCCAACGCCGCCCGATTGATCCAAGAAGGCGGCGCGCAAACCGTAAAGCTGGAGGGTGGCGAGAACGTGGCGGATACAGTAAACCGGATGGTTGAGAGTGGCATACCGGTGATGGGCCACATCGGACTCATCCCCCAGTCCATCAACTCCTTTGGAGGATACCGCGTGCAGGGCCGGGACCGGGAAGCGGCGGCCAAGTTGTTGCGTGACGCCAAAGCCCTGGAGGCTGCCGGCGCTTATGCCATTGTCTTGGAACTGGTGCCGACTCCACTGGCAGGTCTGATATCAAGACAATTGACCGTGCCTACCATCGGCATCGGGGCTGGAGTTGAGTGCGACGGACAGGTCCAGGTACTCCACGACATGCTTGGGCTGTTCACCGATTTTGTGCCTAAGCACGCGAAACAGTATGCCCGATTGGCCGAGTCGATAAAAGAGGCGTTCGCCCAATACGTCCAGGACGTCGAAGGCGGAACCTTCCCCACCGATAAGCAAAGCTTTGGGATGGACGAATCGATCTTGGAAAACCTGACCGTCCTGCCCTAAATAGGTCCCCGCCCAACCCCTCTTGCCGCTTGGCCTGGGGTCGAGGTAAAGTACCGGCCTTCAAGGAGAAACGGCGTCTTCATGCAAGTCCTCCAAAACCGGCGCCAGATGTCCAGAGCCTGCCGTTCAGCCAAGCGTCCCCTGGGCTTGGTGCCTACCATGGGCGCGCTTCACGAAGGCCACATGGCTTTGGTGAAGCAAGCGCGCAAGGATAACTCAACCCTTGCGGCGACGATCTTCGTTAATCCTTCCCAGTTCGGACCCCAAGAAGACCTGTCGGCTTATCCCCGCGACCTGGAGCGGGACTTGGCTTTGCTCCGGGAAGAGGGGGTGGACCTGGTGTTCACGCCAAGTGTTGAAGAGATCTACCCGCCGGGATTCAACACCTGGGTGGATGTTGGCGGACTGGGCGACCGGTTGGAGGGGGCGCACCGCTCCGGCCACTTCCGGGGAGTGGCCACGGTGGTTGCCAAGCTGTTTAACATCATCGGTCCCGACCGGGCCTATTTTGGGCAGAAGGATGGGCAGCAGTCGGCGGTTATCCGCAAGATGGTCCGTGATCTAGACCTGGATGTGGAGGTAGTGATGGTTCCCACGGTGCGGGACAGCGACGGATTGGCCCTCAGCAGCCGCAATGCCTATCTCACTGAGGAACAACGCCGGGCCGCGCCGGTTGTTTACCGGGCGTTACAGTTGGCGCAAAGACTTTGGCAGGAGGGGATCACCGACGGCAGTTGGATCCGTTCGGAGACCAGACTGGTGTTGGAGAGCGAAGGGTTGATCGAACGCATCGACTACGTTAGTGTGGCCAACGCCGAAACCCTGGAAGAGTTAGACATAGTTAAGGGGCGCGTAATGGTTTCCGTGGCCGTTCAGTTGGGCAAACCCCGCTTGATCGACAACATTATTCTGGAGTAGCGAGCCGAGTATTTCCCAGGGAGGACACGACCTCCCTGTCGGGCCCCCTTCCCAAGGGGGGATGTAGCTGCCAGCATTGACGCGGTTCCAGCCGCCTACTGGTGTTCTTGGGGATGGGGTTGCTCTCGTAGCAGGCTCAAGGCATGCAGGACGGGTGCATCGGTGAAGCTGAACAACACCGCGGGGTTGGCGGCCGACGAGTTGACGTGCTCGTGGAAAGCCCAGCCAGGAACGCAGAAAACGTCCTTTTCGCTCCAATCCAATCTCTGTCCGTCAACGATCGAATAGCCTTCCCCTTCAACCACATGGTAGATGACGCTGGCGGTGTGGCGGTGGGCCTTGGTGGCTTCGCTGGGTCGCAGCAACTGCGCATGGCAGGCCATTGTCGGCATGACCGGTCCGCCGGTATTGGGATTGGTGTATTCCAGAATCACTCCGTCATATGGGCTTCCGTCGGCCACCGGGGCCAAGCCCTGCAGCGCCGACCATGTCTTGTCCCACGGATAGTGCATCAGCGGCGAATGAGTACTCTGAGGTTTTTCCCAGGCGGGACGCAGCACGCCGGAGCCGTAGGCGGTCAGGGAAGAATCGGTGGGAAAGGTGATCGGTTGGATGTCCTCGGGATAGGGCTCGAAGAATACGGCTTCCAGCAGGTGGGTCAAAGGCAGGTCCAGACCGTCCAGCCAGATGATGGGGTTGCCGGTGGTGTTGCCGTGGTCGTGCCAGGTCCAGTTGGGCGTCAACACCAGATCTCCGGGAAGCATGGGTATCTTGTCGCCTTCGACGGTGGTATGGCCGCCGTCGCTTTCGATGATGAATCGTAGAGCCGCCGGCGTGTGCCGATGGGCGCGGGCCGACTCTCCCGGCATGACGATCTGCAGGCCGGAAAACAGGCTGTTGGTAGTGGCGATGCGGCCCTCTAAGCCGGGGTTCAGCAGCATCAATACCCGTCGCTCCGCGTCCTCGGTGCCCACAAGCTCGGCCGCCCGCATGGCTTGGGGACGCAGCTCTTTCCAACGCCATATGTAGGGTAGGGCTTTACTCTTGGGCTCGTTGACCAGGGCCTGTTCTTGCCGGGTCCAGAGAGGAGCGGTGCTGTAGGTTTCCAGGTCCCGGTAGAAGCCTTCCAGTTCTTCGGGTGTCGCTTTGGAAGCGGAAGGTCTCAGCATGGCATAACCCCTCCAGGTGCTGTCTTAGCTCTGGGTCAGTTCGCGGACCGCCTCGGTGAAAGCGGGCACCACGTGCTCCCAATCCCCAACAACGCCATAACGGGCTTCCTTGAAGATATTGGATTCCGCGTCTTTGTTGATGGCGACGATGACCTTGGCGCCGGAGCAGCCCGCCATGTGCTGACTGGCCCCGGAGATGGCTACGGTGATATACACCTCGGGGGTAATGGTCTTACCCGTCAGGCCAACCTGGTAGCTAGAAGGGACCCAGCCGGAGTCTACCGCCGCCCGGGACGCGCCCACGGCGCCACCCAACAGCTTGGCCAGAATTTCCAGGTCCTGGAAAGGCTCGGGTCCGCCCAAACCGCGACCGCCGGAGACCACGACGCGCGCATCCTCCAGCTTAACTCCCTCGGCCGCTTCCTCCACCACGTTGACCACCTGGCTGCGGGCCTGGGAGGGGTCCAACTCCACTGGGAAAGACACAACCTGGCCCTGTCTTGAGGAGTCAGGGTCCAAGGGCTCGTAGACCTTGGGGCGGATGGCGGCGATCTGAGGAGTGTAGTTGCACCGAACCACCGCGATGGCGTTGCCGCCATAAACCGGGCGGTTGGCCAGCAGGGTCTTCGACCCGGCATCGATCGATATCTCCAGACAATCTTGGGCCAATCCGACGCCCAACCGGAACGCCAGCCGAGGGGCAAGCTCCCTTCCTTCGTTGGTTCGCCCGATCAATACGACGCGCGGGGACACGTCCCGGCAGAGGGCTTCCATCGCGGCTAGGTAAAGGTCCACTTGGTATTGGGCCAATTGGGGATGGGTAACCGCGTAGACTTTGTCGGCCCCATAACTGATGGCCTGTTGGGACGGTTGGTCCAATGTGTCGCCCAGCAATCCGATGGCCAACTCTTCGCCCAAGTCGTCGGCTGCTTTGCGGCCGGCCGTCAGCAGTTCTCTGGACGTGGAGCTAAGCTCGCCGCCCGTTGAATCACCCAGGACCAATACGCCCGATTCGTCCGCCATGTTACCTCCGCCTCTGTGTTCTTCGACAGGCTCAGGACGAACGGCAAAGTTTTCAGTTTCCGTTCGTGGCGAGCTCGTCGAACCACTTTTTGAAATGGATTCTTGTCCTGATAGCTGACCGCCAAAAGCTGACGGCTGGCTAGATCAGCTTGGCCTCGCGGAGTTTCAGCGCCAGTTGCCTTCCGGCATCGGCAGCGTCATCTCCTTCGATGATTTCACATTGTTGATCGCGCACTGGCACGAACAGTTCTTGTAACGTGACCCTGGGCTCTAGTTGGGAGGCGTCGGCGCCTAGGTCGGAGGAACTCCAGATAGTAGGCTGCTTCCTGGTGGCGGCCATGATGCCTCGCAGAGTGGGGTAGCGAGGTTGGCCCAATTCGTTACTCACGGTAACCAGAGCCGGGAGAGGCGCCTCCACTACTTCATAGCCGTCGTTGGTGATCCGTTCGACGGAGACCTTGCCATCCTTAATCTCCACCTTTTTGCCCAATGAGATGCATGAAAGGCCCAATATCTCGGCTACCCCCAACGGGACTTGGGCGTTGTCCCAGTCGGATGCTTGCCTGCCGCAGATGATCAGGTCGAACCCGCCCAGCTTGCGTATCGCTGCCGCCAGTAACTGGGCGGTGAAAAAACTGTCGATGGAATTTTCGAAGGCGTCGTCCTGCAACAAGACCAACTCGTCGGCGCCCATGGAGAGGGGTTTTTTCATAACGTCCAGGGCGAAAGAAGTCCCCGTGGAAATGACGGTTATAGAAGCTTCTTGGGAGTCTTTGATCTGTAAGGCCGCTTCCACGGCGTTTTCGTCGAAGCCGTTGACGACAGGAGGAATGTTAGACGGTGGGACGACTGCTTTGGCATCGGCGTCGATGCGAAAAGCGGCCATGGGCATCTCTGGGTCGATGACCTGTTTGGCCAGGACGGCGATGCTCACCGGCATGGTAGTTCCCCCTTAAAATCGGCAAAATCGAGACTATGTGAAACATATCACGAGCCTATGTACGTGTCAATGAAGGCCCCTGAACACCACATCGAAATGCCGCCTGAAGCGCACCGTTTTATCGCCTTCAGCCGGTTCGCGACGCGATAATTGTCATACTGTGAATCACTCCCCACGGTTTAGTCCGCACTGCCTTCCTCTGATTCCATGACTCCCGCATGATGTATCGATTCCCTATTTTGCGTGGAAAACTTTTTGGGGAAGCACGCGAGGAGCTATCGAGGGCGTTCCTAAAACCAGTCTGCTGGCCTTCAAACTGAAGCCCTATCAGCACTCGTTGCGGCCATGATTTAAGCAAGTCGCTATGCTACAATCCCATAAATGCCGGATATGCGGACGTATTCGGGGTTGTTTCACGCCTGGCGTCAGTCGGGCGCCAATGATCCCGGATGGTGCCTGTTCCGCACCATGTCACTGTATTTTTTCAATCAAGCTTAAAGTACGAACTCTTAACTGATAAGACCGGGAGGTTGGCATAAGTTATGGGCCTGCCATTAATGATTCTCCGATTCGTGGCGACTCCGATCCTGGGTATCGCCATTTTCGCCGGACTCCTGCTGACGTTGGTCGTGAATAATATCGTCGATAAATTACTGAACGCCGAATTTTATACCGATACCATCGCGGAACAGAATACCTACAACCGGATCTACGACGATGTTCTGCTGGACCAAAAGGCGAAAGACAAAGTTCAAGAACTTCTTGGGGACGTCAAAGTGGTGAGTCCCGAGGACGTTGTGGGGCTGGTCCGTGGGTTGCTGCCTCCGGAATACTTGCAGTCGCAGGTGGAGGGCGCGATTCAGCGTGCGATGGCATATTTTAACGAAGACTTGGACACTCTGGAACTTTACTTGGAGATGGGGTCGGCGATAGATAAGATAAAACCCACGTTGCTAGACTACGTTGACCGGCGTATAGATGGCATTCCCGAAGCGGATCCTGGCCCCGCTGAATGTAATCCCGGTACCGTGAAGAGTGTTGGTGACGGCTACCAAGAAGTATTCCGGAATCTGGCGGTAGGCCAAGTACCAGCTTCCTTGCCATCCATCAAGGTGATTGCCGAGCCGTGCCGCGTGCTGATCTTCGATGCAGCTTTCCCAGCCTTGTTCGCCGACGACACCTTGGATAGCCGGATAACCCAGGCGTTAGGTAATTCCACGGACGACATCCGGGCGGCGTTCGTCGCCGGGGATACCCATGGAGTGTTAAAAGCAGCGGCCAGGCCCTTGTCCGAGCCGCTGGTTGACGACGCTGTCGCCAAGATCCGTGAACGGTTGGACGAGGGTGACCGGCTAAACCTGATTCGGGTCCTGGCCGAGTCAAGTAGCGATTCTACCGAGGAAGAGATCCGCGTCGAAGTGGCTGATGCCAAGGCATTGGTTGTGCAATACCGGGCCTTGGGCGGCACGTTAGCGGCCCTGATGTTGTACGGCGGGGCGATTCTTTTGGCCGTTCTTCACCTTCCCAAATTGAGCGCGGCGATGCGATGGCCCGGCATCTTCCTATTGGTGTCCGGCGGCCTGATATTTGTCATCGGTAAAATACTCGAATCTAAAGTGGTGGATTGGTTGATCACCGGGGTGGACAAGATCACCGCGAATGCGCCGGGTATTCCAGGCCCGGCGATCAATCTGATCAGCGACCTCGTCCTATCCTTCGGCCAGCAACTTACCCAAGGATTCGCCGCACCGGCGTTTACCGTGCTTATAGTGGGAGCGTTGCTCTTCGCGGTCTCGATCGTCTTGTCGATAGTGAAGCCCTTTATTCCAGGGCTGTCGTGAGGCAAGGCCGAGGAAGTGCCCTCAGCCGGGAATTAAAACAGGGCTATCGGATTCACCGGGGAACCGGTGACGATCCGCAGCCGCAAGGGCCCCAGGGTCAGCATGAACTCGTACCGCTGACGCTGGGCGCAGGCTTGGCTTAGCTCCTCCAGGTTGGCGTTGTCGATCAGCCACAGGCCCAAGGTCACCAGAGAAACCGTATGCAGCGGCGCCGTAACCGTGGCGTAGTGGCTGGGTTGGCAGTCGTTGGAGGTGTCCGTGCCCAGCATGGCCACGCCCCGCTCTTTGAACCAGGGAGTGCAGGCTACCTGGCAGGCCGTGGACGGTTCCGTGTTGGGTACCGGTCCCGTGTCTAACCGCTTCCGGTAATTGCCGGTGCGCACCAGAAGAATGTCTCCTTCCTCGACCCGCACTCCTTGCGCCCGCTCGGCGGCCTCCAGATCCTGGGGCATCACCGGCTCTTCCGGCGGCACCCAGGATATGCCACGAACTGCCGGGATATCCAACAGCACACCGCGGGTGACGATACCGTCCGAGGCTACCTCGATGGAGTGGGTCTGGGCGCCCTCCCGGGAGGTTATCTGACTGGCCGGCTTGCCGTTGTACAGCTTGCCTCGCCACGAGTAGTGGGATAGGGCGTCGATGTGAGTGATGGTCCGGCCGTGAAATACCATGCCGATGAACTCGGCCGCCCCCCGGCGCACTAAGCGGCGCTCTTCCGGGTCGGTATCCCGTCCTTCACCGCTGTCCACCATGTAGCGCTGGACCTGATGGGAGATGTCGGGCGTCAAGTCGGTGACGATGGGCCGGGCACAGCTAACGGCAACGCCATCCCGCACCAGACTGGCCGCTTGTTGCCGCTTGGCTGGCGTGATCAGATTCGGACAGCCCATCTGGTCGTCGTCGCCCCAGCGGCCCCAGTTGGATAGGGTCTCCATCCACTCCAATACCTGGGCTTCCGAGGGTATGTCATCTGGCATGAAGGGACTCATTTGTTGGTTGAATAAACATTGTTGACATAACGTTACGCGGTTTATGATGCGAAGAAGGGCACCCAAAAATCCCTTCCCCCTCGAAGGGGGAAGGTTAGGATGGGGTGATACACCTCATGGACTACACTTCCAGAGATGGGCAGGCCGCACGAGAGAGCCCTGGCCGCACTGAACCTAGATGCTCACGATCACGTTGACGACTGCGGTGGTTCCACCATTTACCGCAGCTAAGGCGCGTTCCAGAGCAGGCTTGAGTTCGTTGGGGTCTTCCACCCGTTCGCTGTGGCCGCCGAAGGGCGTCACCAGGTCGGCGTAGTTGGGGCCGGGGATGTCCACTCCGTGATGGATGCCGGTCTTGGCGGCTATCCCCTCGGGGTAAAACTGCAGGTGCAGATTCTGCATCGCCGCATACTTGCCATTGTTGAAAACTATTATCAGGATGGGCAGGTTTTCCGCGGCAGATACGCCGAAACTCTGAACGACGGGGTTGTATAGGAAGGAGCCATCGCCCATCAGAGCGACTACCGGGGAGTCGGGCTTGGCAAGTTTGACGCCTAGGGCCGTGCCCAATCCCTGGCCCAGTCCGCCATTGGGGTGGAAGTAGCGTTGAGGAGTGTTCCAAGCGATGTGCCGCAGGATGGCGCCCCGGTGGGTGATGGTTTCCTCAACGTAGGTGGCGTCGTCGGGCATCACCTCGCTGATAGCGGCGCACAACCATACTGGGTCGATGGGGCCTTTAGATCTGGCTGCCTCGACGGCGGCGCGGTTACTTTCGGTCGCCTTGTCGTGCTCGGCCTCCCATTGGGTCTTTCTTGCTGAGATCGCCTCAGCGTTGAGACCGCCGTTGGACTCCACGGCATCGGCTAGCAGCTTAACCGTTACGCCTATGTCGCCTTCCAGGTAGATATTGGCATGAAGGGCTTGGTAGGTCAGATGCTCTTTCAGAGGATACTCATCAATGGAGATCACCGTACCCGTGGCGGGACCGGCGGACGGCGGATACCAGGGGGTCTTGCTTCCCACCAACAGGATCACGTCGGAGGTGTCTTTGAACCGGTTTACGTTGGTCCCCTGGTACATGGGATGGTCCTTGGGGAAGTTGGCGTAGCCAGGACCCGATTCCACCACCGGTATCGACAACAATTCCGCGAGCCTGACCATCTGATGGAAAGCCTCCACGTCCCTTCCGGCGGATTCGGTGATGATTACTGGGGCAGACGCTCCGGCCAACAATCCGGCGACTTCATCTATGGCAGACGCTTCGGAATGGATCTTCGGCGGCGCTGGAATCTTGCCTATTCTCGCCGGAGGAGTCCAGGCGGGAAGCATGACTTCCATGGGGATGTCCAGGAATGTTGGGCCTTTGGGCAGCCGCTGGGCCATCTCGCCGGCCCTGGTTATCGACTCGTAGAGATTAAAGTGAGTCGATACGTGGCTGCTCCACTTGGTGAAAGGTTCAACCCACCGGTCTGCTCCGCCAACCACGTTCAGCCCCCGGTACCACTGGCCGCCGGGATCGAAATCGGGGTCCTCACCATTGGTGATTGATTCACCGGAGCAGATCAGCATGGGCACCTCGCCTTGGTAGGCGCCGTGAATGCCCAGGGAGCCCTGCAGCAGTCCCACTCCGGCGTGCAACAGAACCGCCTGCAACTTGCCGGTCACCCGGGTATAGCCCATGGCCATGGTCACGGCTAGGGTCTCATGCCAGGTGTCGATGTAACGGGGTCCGTCGGACTCGTTTATCTTCTGCCGGGCGAGGGCCTCCCATACCGACGGCCAATCGGAGCCGGGGGACGCGATTATATAGTCGATGTCCAGATTCCGGAACGCCTCTAAGACGGCTTCTCCACCGTCCACGAGTTCTCTAGCCATTGTTGCCTCCTGGGAACTGTGTCGTGATTGGGGCGGGTTTGGGGCACATTATACGATAACGAGGGGATGCGATGGCGGGGACGCCTGAACCTCTACGCCTTGACCCAACGGCACTCGGGCATATGGCCGTGCCCTCCATGGTCGGGACAAGTGCACGGGATATCTTCCCGCTTGGCGTAGCCGTTGCTTTCTAGGTGGGAATCGAAGCCTGCGTAAAAGGTATACCCGTCGTCGATGGACTGGAACCCCGCGGTAAAGGCCGCCCGGAGCACGTCTTGGGTTGGTGTCAGCGTGGGTTTACCGTTTTGATCGAAGGACATTCAACATCCAGAAAGGATGCCCTTCGACAGGCTTAATACGAACGGTAAGGATCCGTTTTCCGTTCGTCCTGAGCCTGTCGAAAGACACCCCGCATCAGTTCCCCGATATTTCTAGGACCTCTTTGATATCTTGAGCAAATATCATGTCTTCCGTGCCCTCCAGGGAAGGGTCTTCGAGCGAGGAGAGGTAACGGGCGAAGATCCAGACGCCGTCCATTGGGTTGGAAACCACCACGACGGTGGCTTCGTGGGAAATCTTTAATTTGTCCCCGGCCTTTAAAAGCCGCACGTTGACTACTTCTGCCAAGTTTGCCTCTCTGCCCCAAGTGATGGGATTCGCGTGGATCAGCGGGGGCGCCCCCCTCTCTAACTCTCTCCCCGACGAAGGGGGAGAGAACGGACCTCTATCTCCAGCCGGCTAGTTCGTTCCAGTTGGGAGCGTCCATGAACTCGGCCCATCTCTTGTAGAAATTTCGTAGATTTTGCTCGCTGGATCTGGCCTCAGTTAGGTCCATTACGGTGCCGGGAATCTTGAGTCCGTCTAACTCAAAATTGGTCTGCTCGGACCCCATGCCCTGCTCGTAGCTGTAAGGGTGCCGCCTGGCGATGGTTCCCCTGCTGGCGGAATGGGCGTAGTTCCAGTTCTCCATGTCGTCCTGTTCCGTAAGACCTCCCGGCCCTGAATACCGGATGTAGTACTGGCGCAAGAAGTCTTTGACCGCATAGGGAGCGCCTGCGTCCACGAAGTACCAGCGCCACACTTCTGTTTGGTGGGCGCCCCTGGGGTGCCAGACGGCGATGGACCGGGGTTGCCTCGGATGCAGGGCGGTGTTGGGGAATATCTCCCCGGGACTGCCGGTAACCCGGCCCCACTCGCCTTTAATGGCCCTCCGTTTCTCCTCCGCCTCGCGGAAATAATCGGCGACCTCAGGAGATTGTTGATACGAAGCCGCGGTGGGAGAGCCGCCGGGCAGAACGTAGATCCCTGTCTGGTGTCCCCGGTCGGGGAAGGAGACTTGCAGGCGGTGGGAGTCGGCTCGCTCTTGGGTATCCCTGCGACCGGTGCCGCTGGGCCCGATTCCCACCATGTCGGCTGATCGGTGGCTGATGTTGTGGTAGCTATCTCCGCTGAAATTCTCCGCCGGGAACTTCCAGTTGCAGGGGATGAGCCATTTCTGGACCCCGCCGATGACCTCCAATGGCTCATCGGTCCCATTCCAGGCCTCAAGGGACAGGTCGAAGAACATCTTAAAGTCACCCAGATATTCGGTGAAAGGGGGCGCCGACGGGTCCCAGGTAGCCCAGATCGAGCCTTTGTAGACCTCCATCTGAGCTACTTCAACCAGGCCCCACTTGGATTTGTCCAGCTTTTCATGGTAAGCGTCTTTGAAGAAGGGAACACCCACCAGCTTGCCGTCGGTGGCGTAGCTCCAGCCGTGGTAGGGGCAGGTGAATACGGGGGTGTTGCCTTCGTCGTAGCGGCACACCTTCATGCCCCGGTGCCTGCAAGAGTTCAGGAAGACATGCAGAGCCCCATCCCGGCCCCGGCAGAGAATGACCGACTCTTCTCCCATGCAGGAGACGAAGTAGTCTCCGGGCTTGGGAACCTGGGATTCGTGGCCGATGAACAACCAGGCGCGGGTAAAGACCTGTTCCTGCTCTTCGGCGTAGATCTCCTCGTTAACGAAGATCTCCCGGCTGATCTGGCCGGCCTTCAGATCCACAAGTCCGTCGACGAACCGGCCCTTGGTTTTCGTAGCCATCTTGTCAGCCTCCCGGTTTCTTTTCGGCCTTATGGCCTTGGCGCACCGGAGCCCGGTTGGTATTGAAACGTTGGTATTAGAAGAAAAACGTCAAGTTCTTGGCCAGCAACACGTTCTGATCCAGGATGATCTTCCGCTGGGCAATCTTCCACTGGCCGTCAACGCTGCGTAGGACTTCCTCGCGTTTGCCCACCAGGAAGTCCGTTTCGGTCTGCACCCGGTTCCGGTAGATCATGAACCGGCATTTCACATTGACCTCTGTTGCTTGGGAAACAGACGGGGTGGCTTTCAGGACCTGCACGTTGGAAACCGAATGGCAGATACGGGACAAGGGCTCTTCGGCCCAGTGGACGCCGGTGAGTATCTGATTCACTCGGCGGACCAACGTGTCCTTCCCCTCGTCGAACCAGTTGATATCCTGGCCCTCGCGGGTGAACTCCCGATCCAGTTCGCCAAACTTGACGTTACGGCGCATCGGCATCCAGTAGCGGATGTCTTCGGTGAGGAGGTCCAGCCAATCCTCGAATTGCCTCTCGTCCAAGAGTTCCGCTTCTTGGTAGAGGAATTGCTCAATCTCATCTTTGAGGAGCAGGTGATCTATCCTGCTTTCCGAAACGGCCATATCTGTTGGCCTCCTGTGGCCGTGTTCCCGATGCTGGTTATTATGGGACAACGGCGGTCAATTGTCAGCTATGGCCAGGTGTTTGATCTTGAGGGTTTGGTGGTGCCATATGCGGTGGGTTGGCGGCGAAGACTCTGCTCATTTCCGGATGTTCTTGATGGGTGATCTGGCACCCCCCATCCTAACCTTCCCCCACAAAGGGCGATGGGATCTGTCCTCTCCCCCGTTTTGGGGGAAAGTTAGAGTGGGGGTGTAGCAGTGCCCAGGATTTTATTCGCCCCCTAGGTTCTAGTCTCGCCTGGGGTCAACTTGCTGGAAATCCGGCGCGTCGGCCGCTTCGCCGCGCAATACCGCCCCGGCCATCTCTTCCAAGATTTTGGCTACCTTAGGATATCCGTCTTGGCCCCACCCAAGGACCTGGGCCCGGTGGAACGCGTCGTCGGCGATGATTCCTATCCTCGCCGGAGCCTGCACCTCCCGGGCCAACTCGCAGGCCAGCCTCAGGTCTTTGGCCACGATGTCCAGGGAACCACCCGAAGTAAACTCGCCGCTTAAGACCGCACGAGGTATATTGTCGAAAACCCGGCTGGCTCCGGCGCTGACCGGAACGACCTGGGCCAGAAGCCCCACATCGACCCCGGCCTTGACTCCGATCAGCAGCCCTTCCAATGCGGTGATGAAGTTGGAGTAGCCCAGGTATTGGGTAACCAGTTTGGTGGCGCACCCGGCGCCGATGCCGCCCATGTGGAAGATGTTCCCGGCCATGCTTTCAAAGATCGGACGATACTTGGCGAAGGTCGCGGCGTCGCCCCCGGCCATGACGGTCATCCTGGGCGGGCGTCCGCTTACCGGAGCGTCCAGCACCTCTATGCCCCGGCTCAAACAAGCCTCGGCAACGCGGCGAAAAACCGTTGGCGAGTTGGTGGTCATGTCGATGTACGCGCCGCCGGTGGGCAATCCGGCCAGGATACCGTTGTCCGGGTCCAAGACGGTGAATTCCATCTCGGTAGGGCCGGGCAGCGAGGTAAAAACCGCTTCGCTGGCCGCGGCGACCTCCCGGGCGTTTTCAGCCCAGGTGGCCCCCATCTCGCAGAGGTTGGTGGTGGCTTCCCGCCGGACGTCATGGACGGTCAACTGATGACCCGCGTCGATGAGGCAGCAGACCATTGGGTTACCCATGGTGCCGGTGCCGATAAATCCTAGTTTCATCGCCTTTATTCCTCCGCGCTACTGGTGACCGGCGCGCCAGCATCTGCCGGACTAATCTCAGTTTAATCTAGCTTCGGGCGGCTGTTGGCTCCTGGGTTGGACGCGGCGCCGGGGGGCGGTGGCCCCAGATGCTTCCCTTCTCGTGCCGCACCACTTGCCAGGTGGTGTCGTCTACTTCCCGGGCGCCCCAGCCGTACTCAACGTCGAATCCAGAAGGCGTCCGTAAGTAGAAAGACACCATGTGATCGTTGGTGTGCCGCCCCATTCCCCGAACGATAGGGACGCCTTGGTCTTGGCATAGATCGTGGGTGGCCCCAACGTCGTTGATCGATTCCACTTGCAGCATAAAGTGGTTAAGGCGCTTGGCCGATTTGCTTTCCATCAAGGCCAGAGAGTGGTGGCGCGGGTTACAGTGAAAGAAGGTCATGCTTCGGATGTAGTCGCTGACTCGCAAACCCAGCAAGTCCCGGTAGAAGCGTACGCTTTGGTCCGCGTCGTCCACGTACAGTACAGCGTGGCCCAGACCCTGATCGCCCGTTACGAAATTGGAGATGGGCCGAGGCGAGTTGAACGGGTCATCGAAGGATATTGGAGGCCCGAAGTACACTTCGGTGGGAATCCCGTTGGGGTCGGGAAAGGTGATAAGTCCCTCCACCCGGCGGTCCTCCGCTTCCGAAGACGTTCCCTGGTGCACTTCCACACCAGCGGCTTTCAGCCGCTCGGCGATCTCTTGCATCGAACCTTCGTTGGTTGCTTGCCAGCCTATGTAAGCCACGTCGTCGTTGCCGTTGGGCTGTATCACGAATCGATGGTGGTACTCGTCCATCCTGAGGAAAAGGGACCCGTCGCTGCCCCGGCCGTTAGCTTGTAGCCCCAGGACACCGGTGGCGAAGCGCTCCCACTCATCAACATCGCGAACTCCGATGCCCAGATATCCCAGCTGAGTAACTCCTGTCATGATGTCCTCCTTGACCTTGGGCTTGTTACGAATGTCAGGCCGTCTCCGTGCCTATCGGAGATTATTTCATCTTAATTTTCCGCTTCCATCGCCCGCGACCAACCGCTGTAAAAGCCCCGGGCATTTTCCTCGTTGATCCGTTCGGTCAGCATTCCCGGCAGAGGAACGTCCGGGCTGCTGGCTCCGATGCCGAGTTCGTAGTTATAAGGATGGCGGCGGGCGATGGGGCCACGGCTGGCGGAGTGGGCGTAGTTCCAGTTTTCCATGTCGTCTTGTTCGGTCATGCCCGCCGGTCCGGAGTAGCGGATGAAGTAGTGGCGCAGCATGTCTTTGACCTCTTCCGGCACGTCCCGGTCAACCAGGAACCAGCGCCACGCTTCGGTCGTGTGGGGTCCCCGGGGATGCCATACGGAGATGGAACGAGGCTGACGAGCCAGATAAGACATGTTCGGGAACACGGTCCCCACCAATCCCAAAAGACGCGCCTTGTCGCCAAGCCGCCGCTTTCGCTCCTCGGAAATATGTTTGAAGTATTCTTCAACCGCCGGGTCGTTTTGATATGTGGGCACGTAGGTAGCGTCTTCAGCCTGTAGGTCGCATACCGCGGCGTGTCCCATATCGGGAAAAGAGGCGTTCACCCGCCGGGCGGAGGCGAGCTCGCCGAGATCCCGGCGCGACGTGCCACTGGGGCCTATACCCACCATGTCGACGGACCGATGGCTGATGTTGTGGTAGCCGTCGCCGGCGAAATTCTCCGCCGGGAATTTCCAGTTGCAGGGCATGGTCCACTTCTGGACTCCGCCGATGACTTCCGAGCCGCCCTCGCTACCGTCGCGTCCATCCAATAACAAGTCCAGATAGAGCCGCATCTCGCCAAGGTAGTCCAGAAAAGACGTGGCCGATTTGTCCCAGGTTGCCCAGACGGACCCTTTGTAGTTGCACATTTGGGGAACTTCTACCAGCCCCCACTGAGACTTGTCCAGCTTTTCATGATAAGCGTCTTTATAGAAGGGAACCCCCACTAGCTTGCCGTCGGTGGCGTAGCTCCAGCCGTGGTAGGGACAGGTGAACACCGGCGTGTTGCCTTCGTCGTAGCGGCACACCTTCATGCCCCGGTGCATGCAGGAGTTCAAGAATACGTGGAGTTGGCTCTCCCGGTCCCGGCAAAGAATCACCGACTCTTCGCCCATGCAGGAAACGAAGTAGTCGCCAGGCTTGGGGACCTGGCTCTCGTGGCCGACTAATAGCCAAGACCGGGCAAAGATTTGCTCTTGTTCTTGTTGGTAGATGTCCTCATTGACGAAAAGCTCCCGGCTGATTCGCCCGGCTTTCGCGTCTACCAGTAGCTTGACCCCACCCGAACTAGCTGTCGTAGCCATGAACTTCACCTCGGGAAGAGAGGATGTGCCGCAGTGCATAGCGTCGGTTGTGGCAGGCCGATTCCCTGTTGAGTGGGAGTCTAGCTTTAGAGATATGGGCTGTCAAGAAATGATTGCCACGGCCTCGACGACGAACAATGTTTGGGCCGAAGAAAGCCAGTCTTCGGAAAGCTGGTTGACCCATCTTGTAGGCCCCACTACAATCGCCCCCAACAACCAACTTTGCCGCCTCGAGCCGGGCATTTTTGCCTGGACAATATAGGAGGATCTCCGATGAAACTCGAAGGGAAGGTCGCTTTGGTCACCGGGACCAGCCCCAACATCTGCGGCGGCGTCGCCGAGGGTCTGGCTGACGAGGGGGCCAAGATCGTCTGCGTGGACCTGAACCCCTCCTACGCCAATGGGTGCGCAAGTTCGATCGTTGAGCGAGGGGGGGAGGCCATCGGGGTGGTTTGCGACGTCACCGATGAAGACCAGGTGAAAGCCACCGTGAGCCGCGCCGTGGATGCTTTCGGTGGGGTAGATATCCTGGTCAACGGCCCGGTCATTTTCAACCGTAAGGGTGTCCTACAGATGCCATTAGACGAGTGGAGAAGCCAGTTGGACGTTATCCTCACCGGGGCGTTTCTCTTCACCAAGCACGTGGCCCAATCGATGATAGACCAGGGGCGGCAAGGCAATATGATTAACATAATCTCCTCGGCGGGACATCAAGGGGAGCCGGGGAACGTTGGCTACGGCACCGGCAAGGGCGGGTTGCTGAACTTCACCCGGTCGGTGGCGATGGAGCTGGCCGAGTTCGGAATACGGGTCAACAGTTTGACCCCGACTGCCACCGACCCGGCGGAGGGCGCGGAGCGGGCGGCCCGGTGGGGTGTGCAGTGGCCCGGCCCCCGTCTGGGCGAAAGACGGCGGGGGATGCTGCCCAACGCCGACGCGGGTCTGCCGCTGCAGCAACGGCCCAGCCCCAGACATTACGGCAAAGCCGCCGCCTTCCTGGCATCCGACGAAGCGGAAATGATTACCGGGTTCGACTTGAGAGTCGACGCCGGGGCCATCTCCCGCTACTGGCTGTGGGACCCCGGCGCGGCGGAGTAACCACCGGGATTTCTCAGGGCAATTTCCGTTAAAAAGAAAGACCCCCGGCGTCTCTTGTGACGCCGGGGGTCTTTGGTGTCAAACGGGCGGACCGATCTAGCCGCCCAACGGGAAACTACGGTTTGAACAATGCCAAGCACTTTTCCGAATTGAAGACGTAGGTTTCGATGTAGTCTAAGATCTCCGCTTTGCGGTCCAGTTCCTCCATCGCCCCGGCCAGACACATCCAGTTCAGCATCTCCTGCTGTCCGGCGGCCTCGATCTGAGGAGTGGAGAGGTTCCGCCACGCATCGTAATCACCGGCTTTCAGCTCTTCGAAGCGGGCCCGGTCCGACTCTTGGTCAGGCCAAAGCTTGTCGTGCTTGTCGGTGAGGAAAGCGTGGGACCAGCTTGACGAGGCGATCAAGGCGACGCGCCAGGGGCTGTCCTGTATCGCCCGCACCACGGCCGCGCCTACTTCCATGCACCTCTTGGCGGTAGGGCCGGGCGGATCGTCCGCCGTTCCGAATTCAATCGCACCGCCTTGGTTACGGATCACCTTGCTTCCGTAACAATTCACCGAGAATGGAATCACCGCGTAGGGAAACCCTTTACGGTCATAGTCCAGGTACAGGAGCGTGTTGATGAAAGCATGGCCCAGGCCGCCTTCCTCGTGGAGAGGCTTGTAGGAATAGGCCATGTCGATCCCTTGCTCGATGAGCTTTGTGACCAATTGCTTGGCCCCTGGATGGCCCTTATAGGAGAAGACTTTGTCGTTAGGCTCCCCCCAGGCGTTGTTCTTTCGGTGCGCGAAGGGCGTGCAATCGAAGTTGTCGTAAGCCATGATGCAGAAGGGCGGGATGATGTCTTCCTTGAAGTTTTCGTACTGGTCGTCCCCCCAGATCAACACGAAGTCGGGATTGAACGCGTCCAGCTCTTCCCGTTGCTTCCGGAACCCCTTCACCAACCTGGCACGGTGGTCCTTGGCCGAGGAAACACCTTCGTCTTCGCCGAATTCGATGCGCATCGGTTCCGGCCAGTTGCTGGGGTTTTTCAGTTCAGCGGAAACGTTAGGGTTCCGCAGCATTCGGGTCAATGGAAATGCGCGGTCTTCGTCCGGGGCCATGAGGCCGGGGTAGTGAGTAAGTCCGATGCCCAGAATTTCTCCCATTGCTTGCCTCCGTTGCTGATATAGGACAGAACCCAGACCTAATGCCATCTGATGGCTAAGGGTGGGCTGCTCCGGCCAGTCAGTAGACCGATCGGCCACAACAATGCAATTGTTATCAATTTGACGTGCAAGTGTCAAGCAAATAGCATGAGAGTACCGGAAACATTCCATGATATAGGGAAGATGAGACGAATACCTTTTCAAGAAAGGTCCCGGTAGGGCGAAAGCCGATCTGGAATGACGAGCGTCTAAGATCCAGCATGGAAGTTGCCTTATCAGGCGAGTTCGAAGGCGATGAACGTAGACCTAGTTTCAAAGAGAAAAAGTTGGACTTTCCTAAGGCGGAAGTGGCCGATTTTGGTCTCGATAAACGACTGGTTTCAATTGACTTCCATAGATGGATTCTATATAATTAGGGTCTCTACGAATTAGCTGCAGTGAGATGGCCCCACACCCACGGGGCCATTTTCTGGTAGGACCCAACCGGTGCTCTTAATTGCCCCGGTGGCGCAACGGTAGCGCAGTCGATTTGTAATCGACAGGTTAGGGGTTCGACTCCCCTCTGGGGCTCTCTCCAGCGGCTCTATCCTAAAGAACCTGCGTGGTACATCCGGCTGGTAGCGCGGGAGTTGGGATAAAATCGATCTGCATTATGGAGGGGTGGGTGAGTGGTTAAAGCCACCAGGCTGTAAACCTGGCGTCCGGAAGGGCTTCGTAGGTTCGAATCCTACCCCCTCCACCACAATATGTTGTAGAATAAGTGGGATGAACTAGGATATCAAAGTAAGGTACCGAAGCCACTTGCCCAGATAGCTCAGCGGTAGAGCACGTTCTTGGTAAGAACGGGGTCGGCGGTTCAATCCCGCCTCTGGGCTCCAGTACCAGCATCAAAAGGAGAAGAAACCTAAATGGCGAAGCAGAAATTCGATCGGACCAAGCCCCATGTCAATGTGGGAACCATCGGCCATGTCGACCACGGCAAGACCACTCTCACTTCGGCGATAACCAAAGTCCTGTCGAAGCAGGGGCTGGCCTCCTTTAAGGACATGGACAGCATTGACAACGCTCCGGAAGAAAAAGCTAGGGGTGTGACCATCGCCATTGCCCACGTCGAATACGAGTCAGAAAACAGACACTATGCCCATGTGGACTGCCCCGGCCATGCCGACTATATCAAGAACATGATTACCGGCGCGGCTCAAATGGACGGCGCGGTTCTAGTGGTTAGCGCCCCCGATGGCCCCATGCCTCAAACCAGGGAGCATATCCTTCTGGCCCGCCAGGTGGAGGTGCCCCGCATTCTGGTGGCCCTCAACAAAGTTGACATGATGGAGGATGAGGAGCTACTGGAGTTGGTGGAGCTGGAAGTGCGGGAATTGCTCGACATGTACGGCTTTCCCGGCGATGATACTCCAATCATTCGGGTAAGCGGTTTGAAGGCCCTGGAGGGCGACGAGGAAGCCGAAGAAGGGATCCTCAAACTGGTGCAGGCCATGGACGACTACATCCCGATGCCCCAGCGGATCACCGATCGCCCGTTCCTTATGCCCATCGAAGACGTGTTCGGGATCAAAGGCCGAGGCACCGTGGTGACCGGCCGGGTGGAGCGCGGACAGCTCAAACAGGGAGAACCGGTTGAGATCATCCGCTTCGGTGATGTTCGGGAAACCGTGGCCACCGGATTGGAAATGTTCCACAAGCTGCTAGACACGACGGAGGCTGGAGACGCGGTAGGCATCCTGCTCCGTGGCGTGGACCGGGACGAGGTAGAGCGCGGACAAGTGCTGGTCAAGCCCGGATCCATGCGGCCCTACGCACGGGCAGAGGCGGAGGTTTATATCCTTAGCCGTGAAGAGGGAGGCCGGCACACTCCATTCTTCACGGGGTACAAGCCCCAGTTCTACATCCGAACCAGCGACATCACCGGTTCGGTGGAGTTGCCTGAAGGGGTTGAGATGGTCATGCCGGGCGACAACGTGAAGATGATTATATCGTTGATCACCCCCGTTCCTATCGAGGCACAGATGCGGTTCGCCATCCGGGAGGGAGGCCGCACCGTAGGATCCGGAGTAATCACGCAGGTGTTGGATTAAATTATGGCTAGAAAAGCTGCTGACGTTAGACAGATAATCACTCTCCAATGCGGCGACTGCCGGGAGCGCAACTACACGACGGTAAAAAACCGGCGTAATGACCCCCAGCGTTTGGAGCTTAAGAAGTACTGCCCGCGTTGCCGGGGCCACAAAGGTCACCGCGAGGTAAGGTAAAACCATGGCCAGGGTTACAGCTCGGAATCCCAGGTCGGCTACATCTAGGATCGCGAATCGGGTAAATCCTGTAGAGTTTCTACAGGAGACTGTCTCCGAGTTGAGAAAATCGACATGGCCCAGCCGGGAAGAAACGGCTCGCCTTACGGTGGTGGTTATCGTTCTTTCGATAGTCGCCGCCTTCTTCTTGGGAGGCCTAGACCAGATATTCGAGCAAACGTTCAGTAGGTTTGTTCTTTAGTACGTTTGCCACCGCGGCGCCGGCTATAACCGCGACGCCTAGAAAAGCTACCTGCATTTTGGGGTAGAGAACCATGACATCACCAAGCGACATCGAAGTAGAAGACGACCAATCTCCCCGTTGGTATATCGTTCATACCTATTCGGGGCAGGAAGACTTGGTCAAGAAAAACCTGGACCTTCGGATCCAGAGTCTGGACATGCAAGACCGCATCTTTGAAGTGCTGGTTCCAACCGAGGACGAGGTAATCTTCAAGGACGGTCAACGCCGCTCTGAGAAGAAAAAACTGTTTCCGGGCTACATCTTGGTGCAGATGAACATGGACGACGAAAGTTGGTACGCCGTCCGGAACACGCCGGGTGTAACCGGCTTTGTTTCCACCGAAGACGAATACGATAAGCGCCCCAAGCCGGTTCCCCTGGAAGACAAGCAGATCGAGGATATTCTCAAGCAGGTGGAATCCGGTCCGGTCCGGGTCAAGATCGGCCTGGCCCGGGGTGAGACGGTGCGGATCACCGAAGGACCCTTCGTTGACTTCATCGGATCGATCAATGACGTAGATGAAGCCAAGGGCAAAGTCCGGGTGCTGGTTTCCTTCTTCGGAAGGGAAACACCGGTGGAGCTGGACTTCTTACAAGTAGAAAGGATTTAGGAGCGGCATTGGCAAAGAAGCTCAGAGCGATAATTAAGCTACAGTTAGAAGCGGGTAAGGCGACTCCGGCCCCTCCGGTGGGACCGGCGCTGGGCCAGCATGGTGTTAATATCATGGGGTTCGTCAAAGAGTACAATGCCCGTACCGCCAACCAGAGCGGCACCATTGTACCGGTGCACATCTCAGTTTTTGAAGACCGGTCCTTTGCCTTCGTGACCAGGACACCTCCAGCATCCGATTTGCTGCGTAAAGCCGCGGGGGTAGAGAAAGGGACTTCCGATGGCCGTCAACAGGGCAACGTTGGCGCTATCAGCCGTCGAGCATTGCGGGAGATAGCCGAAACCAAACTGGTGGACCTCAACGCCGGATCGGTGGAGAATGCCATGTCCATAATCGAGGGCACGGCACGTAGTATGGGCATAGAAGTGACCGAAGAATAACGAAGGATAAATCGTGGCAAAATATAGCAAACGTTACGCCGCAGTGGCGGAAAAAGTTGAAGAAGACCGGCTATACGACCCAGAAGCAGCTATTGCTCTGACCAAGGACCTGTCCACCGCCAAGTTCGATGAGACAGTGGAACTCCATCTGCGCACCAACGTCGATCCACGTCACGCCGACCAGATGGTTCGGGGCGTGGCGGCCATGCCCCACGGCCTGGGGAAGACGGTCCGGGTTCTGGTGTTTGCCGATAGCGAAGCAGCGGAGATCGCCCGGGCGGCCGGCGCCGATTTCGCCGGCGAAGACGATTTGATCGCACAGGTTGAAAGCGGTTGGGCCGAGTTTGACATCGGATTGGCAGTGCCCAACGTCATGCCCAAGATCGGCAAGCTTGGCCGGGTGCTGGGCCGCAGAGGGCTGATGCCCAACCCGCGCTCAGGAACAATGGTGCAGCCTCAGGATCTACCTCGGGCGATTCAGGAAGCCAAAGCAGGCCGCCTTGAATACCGCACGGACCGTACCGCCATAATCCATTGCCCCATCGGCAAGGTAAGTTTTGAAACCAACCAATTGTTGGACAATTTGTCATCCCTGATGGACGCGATCGTTCGCGACAGACCAGATGGCGTGAAGGGGACCTTCCTAAGGTCGGCCTACCTGACGTCATCCATGGGTCCCAGCGTCCCTCTGGATATGTCCGTTCTGCAAGCATTGAAAGCCCCGGAGTAATGAGCGTTTTAACGAAAGCGACCGCTAACAAATAGCAGTAACCACGCCGAAGACAGCGGGTCCCTGTTAACGACAGGGCTAAAGAGCGACAGCCGCCCGCCGAGGTGCAAAGACCCTGGATTTGCGTATCGCCGGGTCCCCGCGCTTCGAGAACGGCGCGGGGATTTTTTTCGGAGGTGACCTTGCCTACACAAGCAAAAGTCGATCGAGTCAGCGAACTCAAAGATAAACTAGAGCGATGTTCCATCGCGGTTTCCACCAATTATGCCGGGATCGGAGTAAATGACATGACCGATCTGCGGCGGCGTATGAGAGATGCCGGGGTGGAATTCACCGTGGTCAAGAACAATCTGATGAAACTGGCTTGCGACGCTTCCCAACGGTCTCAGGCCAAATTCATGGTCGAAGGGCCAACCGCCATCGCCTTCGGCTATGATGACCCCTCGGCGGTGCCCAAGGTTCTGGCGGAATTCATCCGAACCACTCGGTTGCCATTGGATATCCAGGGAGCAATCTTGGGAGAAGGTGGGATGCTACCACCGGCGGATGTGAACCGGATGGCGGCGCTACCGGCCAAACCCCAACTGGTCGCCTCTCTGCTGGGCCAGTTACAGGCGCCGTTGCAGAGACTTCTTGGAGCATTGAACGGCCCGCTTCAGAACTTGGATGGATTGTTACAAGCGAGGATACGTCAGTTAGAATCAGCCGGCGCGAGCGAATAGCCCGGCTAACCGATCTAGAATCAGATAAAAGTGAATAAGGGAAGGAGGTTCCATGAGTAAAGACGAAGTTATGGCCGCGATCAAAGAGATGAACGTGCTGGAAGTGGCTGACCTGGTGAAGGCTCTGGAAGAAGAGTTTGGCATCAGCGCCGCGCCGGTTGCGGTGGCCGCCGCTCCGGCAGCTGGTGGGGGCGCCGGTGAAGCCGACGCCGCTGCCGAGGAAGAACAGACCGATTTCCAGGTAATGATCAAGGAGATCGGGCCAAATAAGATCAACGTCATCAAAGCCGTCCGGGAAGTTACTTCTTTGGGATTGCGCGAGGCCAAAGAGCTGGTTGAGGCCGCTCCCACCGCCGTCAAAGAAGGCGTGGTTAAAGAAGAGGCCGACACCATCAAAGCTAAGCTCGAAGAAGCCGGTGCCGTCGTCGAAGTCGCTTAGTTACCCGCCCTTACCCACGGTTAAGGAAGGGAAGGAATGAGCCGGCGCAAAGACCAGGAACGATTCGAGCGTCGCAAGGCGCAAAACTCGGGATATCAGGGGTTTCGCGGTCCGGATACCCAGACCGCGAAACCTGAAGTCGTCCTGGAAACTGCCGTGTGCTCGAATTGCAACCGAAAGCGGAATGTCCCGGTCACCAGCTTGCCTGATGACCGGGCAAGCTTTGTCTGCCGCGTTTGCCAAGAAGAGCAGGCCGCCGAGGCCTCTGCATAGAGTGTTCTGCTGATATCGATGCGGGTTGTTTAGCGTACTCTCTGTTCCCAATCGTCCCTCCGTCGGGGCGCTCTTAAAGTGTTACTCCCAGGGTGAAGGCGAGATCCCCGGACTCTGCCGGAGTGTCATTTTAATCGGTCCGCCAGATTCTGACGCCGCTGAGCCGGGACAAGCCTTTTTAAGATCTAACTTACTTGTCATAACTTGCAAGCCAATAAGGCTCGCCGTACACCTGCCAAAATACAACTAAACAATCAAAAAGGATGGGAAGCCCGATGATAAAAGTTACGGTCATGTACCCAAATGATCCGGATAAAAAGTTCGATTTCGATTACTATCAGAATAAGCACATTCCAATGGTCGCCGGGCTGCTGGCCCCTGGCGGATTGATTCGTGGCGAATTGGAGAAAGGTATCTCGGGAACCGACCCCAACTCTCCACCTATGTACGTGGCGGTGGGGAGTCTCTACTTCAATACGCTGGAAGAAGTCCATGCGGCATTCAGCACCCACGGCCGGGCAATCATGGGGGACATTCCGAACTATACCGACATTAAACCTGCGTTCCAGATAGGTGAGGTGATCGAGTAGCGGAAAATCCGGCCTACGAACTCCGCTGCCGGTAACCGGCCCATACCAAGACTGGCATCCTCCTAAGATAGGCCCGGCATTCGTTGGGCCTATCTGGCTGTTTATACCGATCCATCCCTTGTTAGAGGGTTATTCTGATATGTCACAATCCCAGCCCGGGTCAGCCTTCCAAGAACTCACCCAACGCCTAGTCCAAGAGTTTTGGAATTTCTATCCTACGTCGGGCGCCCGGATCGGGAGGCACGAATATGACGGTAGATTGCCCGATCTCTCCCCGGTGAGTGTGCGCCGCCGGGTCGAGCAGGTGGAGCAAGCAATGTCGTTTCTTGATGCCGCCGGATCGGGCGGAGAGAAATCTGACGATTGGCTGAGTCTTCAACTTCTGAAGCTCTTCTTCAAGCGGGAACACTTTTCGTTGACTGAGCTTAAGCCATTGGAAAACAATCCCATGAGGCAAGTTGGCTACCTGAACGTGGGCGGATACCTGCTACGGGACTACGCCCCCCTGGCGGACCGCCTCCGGTCGGCTACCCAGGTGATGCAACGCGTGCCCGCGTTCCTGGATACCCTTACTGCCGCCCTGGGAGACGCTATCGGCCGCCCGGTGCTGGAGATGAGCATTGAGGCCTACACCGGCATGGCCCGCTTCTATCGCCGGGACCTGGCTCAAGCGGCCGCTGAATCGGGTGATGGGACGGTCTCTCCGGAGTTCAACGACGCCCGGGAGTCCGCCGCTTCCGCCTTGGACCGGTTCGTGACGGAACTGGAGAGCAGGTTAAGCCGGGCTACACCCGAATTTGCCATCGGTTCCAAACTGTACTCCGCCATGTTGGAGACCGGCGAGGGGCTGGATGTTCCGTTGGCTCAGGTAGAGAAGTTGGGCCAGGCTGATTTAGAGAGAAACCTGGAGCAACTTGCCCAGGTGGCTGAGTCAATCTCGCCGGGCCGGGGAGTTGCCGAGGTCGTCGCCCAAGTCTCAGGGAGTCACCCTTCGGCTGAAAGACTGCTTCCGGAGACCAGAGATATGCTGGAGGATATCAGGCAATTTCTGCTGGACCTGGACTTGATCACCATCCCGTCGGAGGACCGCTGCCAGGTGGTAGAAACCCCGGCCTACATGCGATACGCCTTCGCCGCGATGGACAGCGCGGGCGCCCTGGAAACCAAGGCCACCGAATCCTTTTACTACGTTACCCCGGTTGAGCCCGATTGGACCGCCCAGCAGCAGGAAGAGTGGCTGTCCAACTTTAACTACGACACTTTGCGGATGGTCTCCGTGCATGAAGTGTATCCGGGGCACTTCGTTCACCACCTGCACAACCGCTATGGGCGCGACTTGCCGTTGGCCAACCGGGTCGCCGTGTCCTACGCCTTTACCGAAGGCTGGGCCCACTACACCGAGCAGATGATGGTGGAAACGGACTACGGCGCCGGTCAGCCCGCTCTGCATCTCACCCAGTTGTTAGAGGCGTTGGTGCGAAACTGCCGCTTCCTGTGCTCCATCTGGATGCACACCCAGGAAATGACGGTGGACGACGCCACCGAGTTTTTCATGGACAAAGCGTTCATGGGCGAGTTGCCAGCACGACGTGAGGCGATGCGGGGAACTTTCGACCCCGGATACCTGAGCTATACTCTGGGCAAGCTGATGATCTTGAAGCTTAGGGAAGATTTCCAGAGGGAGCAGGGAGCCGCCTATACCCTGAAGGGGTTCCACGACCGGTTGCTATCCTACGGCGCTCCGCCGGTGCCTCTGCTGCGGCAGATGATGTTGAGGAAACCTGGGGATTCGGCTATCTAACCCGGTCTTCGATGTAGATTAGGTATAGTCCTGGTTCGGAGGAATCCACACAAGGGAGGCGATTCATGTCGGAGGAAAACAAAGCTATCGTGCGCCGCTGGTTAGAGGATGGATTGAATGCACGGAATTTGGCCATCATCGACGAATTATTCGCCCCGGATTATGCCAATCACAGCCCCCGACTTGGCGTTGTAGGCCGTGAGTACACGGCGCTAGAAACAGCGGAATTCTTCGTAGCCTTCCCGGACTGGCGGACTACCATTGACGACGTCATCGCCGAAGGGGAAAAAGTAGTGGTGCGCCGGACCGTGCAAGGCACGTACACAGGTGAAGTCCAGGGCGCCCCTGTTCCCCCAACTGGGAAACTGGTCACTTTCACAATATGGGAGATGTTTCGCGTCTCTGATGGGAAGATAGTTGAACGGTGGGCCATCCATGATTTCCAGCAGCAGATCAGCGCAAAGTAGTTTGGCAACCAATCAACCAACGGACCGCTGAACATCAACACTTCGCCACAACATAAGGCCGGGGACCCCCATCAGTTCTTCTACGGATGGTATGTCGTAGGTGCAGCTGCCGTGGTGGTGTTTAGCAGCGGACCGGGCCAGTCTTACGTATTCTCCATCTTTATAGACTCGATAATTTCCGACACCGGTTTGTCCAGGTCCGGCATCTCCGCCCTCTACATGCTGAGCACCGGTGTAAGCGCTGCCATGGTATGGATAGTCAGCCGCATGGTGGACCGTGTTGGCCCGCGGATGATGCTAGTTGCCATCGGATTTGCGTTTGCAGCCGCTTGCTTTGGCATGGCCTTCGCCACCAATATCTTGCTGCTATACGTGGTTTTCGCCAGCCTTCGCGCTTTGGGCCAAGGCTCCTTGAATATCAATGCGGTCTTGCTGGTCAACCAATGGTTCGTGGCCTACCGAGGCCGGGCAATAGCCTTCATGGGATTGGGCGCTGTTTTATCCACTGCCATGTTCCCGCCAATGACAAGGGCCCTGATAGACAGCCTGGGGTGGCGCCAGGCATACGCAGTTCTGGGAATAATCGTAATGTCATTAATCGTTCCCGTTTCGCTTCTGGTCATCCGCAATCGCCCCGAGGACATGGGCCTATCACCGGACGGAAGGGGTCAACCATATGTCGATCCCGGTCGGCAAGCGGAGAGCGTTTCTCAGGACGTCTCGTCCGGATTGGAGACTCCGGTCTTACGGTCCCTTCATTTTTGGCTTTTGGCCCTTCCCATGGCTGCTCCGGGCATGGTTTCCACGGCTTTGGTCTTTCACCAGACTTCCATTTTCAAAGAAGCAGGTCTTACCGCGACTCTGGCAGCGGGAGTGTTCGTGATATTCTCGGTGTCCGCGGCGTTTACTTCGGTGATTGGCGGCTTCGTTGTCGAGCGGTTCAGTCCGAAGCTTCTTTATGGATTTTCCATGTGGATGTTGTTGGTTTCTTTATTGTTAGCGGTGGTCATGAACTCGGTCTTCGTTGCCGTGCTGTATGTAATCATCATGGGTGTGGCAAATGGCGCCCAACAGATAGTGCAAGGGGTCATCTGGGCACATTACTATGGCCGCCACAGATTGGGGCGTATTCTAGGCCCAGCTATGACGATAGGCATCTGCGGGTCGGCAGTCGGGCCATTCCCGTTGGCCCTGCTTCACGACGCGACGGGTTCCTACACGTTTGGATTGCTAGTGATGATCAGCCTGCCGGTGCTTTCGCTGATAAGTATTTTGTTTGCCCACCCATCTGCCAGCGGGGTATCAACAACTTAAGGATGAATAGAAGCGCCTCATGTTTTTTGAATCACATTACTAACGGAGCCAATGCCTGGGCAAGCTGATGAACTTTAAGTTAAAGGAAGATTCCCGTAGGGAGCACGCGCCGCTTACTCTTTGTAAAGGGGTTCCACGACCGGTTGCTGTCCTACGGCGCTCCACCAGTGCATCTGCTGCGGCAAGTCATGCTGACGGAGCTAGGGAGGTTGGTTATTTAGCAACGAATTGCCATGACAATAGAAAGCTCTTGTCCTAGACACGGACAGATCGAGTCTCTTTCAAGATATAATAATTCCGGCCAACAAAGATTTCGGTGCATCATCGAGGGTTCTATGCGATGTAAATTTTTTATGGGTACCGTCTTTACGTTTCCCTTTGTGAGCAGCGATCGCTTGTTTGGCTTGAGTTTGCGTTCTAGCTGTACCCCAAGCGCGGTATCTAGAGGGGCCTTCGCCCCGACATCCCAGAAACAGAAATCTGAAGGAGTCATCCCGCAATGCCATCATTCGATGTAGTCTCCCGGACCGATCTTATGGAAGTCGATAACGCCATCCACGGCGTCGAACGTGAGATTAAGCAGCGGTTCGACCTGGCCAACACCAAGTGTTCCGTGTCCCGCTCGGAAAATACGATGACGTTGATCGCCGACAACAACATGAAGATGGAACAGGTGGTAGAGCTCCTGCGTTTGTACCTGGCCAAGCGCAAGGTAGAGTTGGGGGCCTTGGACTTCGGTACACCCCAAAACGCTGGGGGCGGCGTTTTGAGGGAGACGGTGTCCATCAAGCAGGGAATCGACGGTGACCTGGGTAGGCTGATCAGCAAAGAAGTGAAGCGCACCAAGATGAAAGTCCAGGTGACGATCCAGGGCCAGGAACTCCGTGTCTCGGGCAAGAAGAAGGACGACCTGCAGGCTACGATGTCACTGATCAAAGCAATGGAGAACCAGCAACCCGTACAGTTCGTGAATTATCGGGAGTGACCGCGTAGATGTTGGACAGCCCCGGGGTCAGTACCTGTAGACCTAGCCAACCCGGACCAGGCGGTACTACCTGTTCACCCGAACCTGCCACCCAGACTGATCACTGACGGGGCTCCACGACCGGCTGCTGTCGTACGGCGCTCGTCCGATGCTTCCACTGCGGCAGGTCATGTTGACGGAGACAGGGGATTCGGCTAGCTAGAGGATCAGGCTCGGTGGCGTCTACTAGGTCGTGCGGAATGTCACTTTGCGGAAGGCTTCGCCGTAGGTGATTTCCTGATCGGCCACGGCCTTACTGGACCAGTCTTTGATAAATTCCTTGACATCTTCCACCGCCCTGCCGCTCATCTGGCTGCGATGCGCCATCACCGAGTCGACCTTGATGTCTAGGTAAGGTTCGATATCGATGAACGTATCCGCTTGCTCGGTGCCCCAAAATAGTACCGTACCGGTTTTGTGGGGCTCAAGCCCTTCGTCCTGCCAGAGTTCTTTGAAATGAAGATGGTCCCTGGCGCATGGGAATACCGCATCCAGAGCAACTTGTCCGGAGATTCGGTGGTCCCGGTGCCATGCCAGGTTCTTGCGGTATGGCTCGGGACACAATACAACGTCAGGCCGGACCAGACGGATCTGCCTGACCAATTCTTTGCGAAACTCGCTGGTGTCCTCTAGTTCGCCGTCCAGGTGGTGTAACGCGACAACTGTTTCCGCGCCCAACACGGCCGCGGCATCCCGCTGTTCTTGCTCTCGCTGGGCCCCTAGGTCCTGGGCGCTGACTTCACGGTCGCTGGTGCCTTTATCACCGTCGGTGCATAGGACGTAGTGAACCGTGGCGCCTTCTTTAGCCCATCGGGCTATCGTCCCGCCGGCCCAGAATTCGGCATCGTCGGGATGGGGAGTAACTACCAATACGCGCTGCGGGGTTTCTTCCATCCGCAGGCCACCTCCACTCTGGATGTGTTTTCCGGGTATCGGCTCCTGAGATCTGGGGCGCTATCTCAACGGTTTTGCAGCTTAGGAGACGGTATGATTGCCGGAGAATACTGACGAATAAGCACCGCGCCGTTACTGATCCCCGTATTGTCCCGCAGTCCCGTCGACGTTACTAGTTCAGCTGGTGTGCCCGATTCGCCGGGGTTGTAGACCGTGCCTATCGTACAGGAACGTAGCTACAGGGTCAACTTGGCGGACATCCTTAGATAGCCAAAACTTACGCCCCACTTAGTCGAAGAAAGTGTAGCCATTCTTCTGCAGGATGGCGGTCGCTTCGATGCGCCACCGGTAGGCGACGGCCATGGGGTCGTCCTCGAAATAGATCGCCCTCAAGTTGCGGGATAACTCCCATTCGATAAGCCTTTCGGCATTCGCCGCCCGGACGTATATGTCTGAGCCTTCACCGTTGATGTCTCTCTGCCGGTTCAAGTACCAGCGTATCAGGTGCCAATTAGAGTGTATGAACACATACGCGGCATCCTTGTTCCTCTGGTAGAGTTTAGACTCCAAATCCACTACTCTGTTTTCCAAAGCCTCGATGCGTTCTTGCATCTCGTCTACTGCCACGGTAAAACTCCTCAGCCGTTAGGCGGGCCACTCCCCGGGGAAGTGACCATTTCTGTCCTGGTATGGCGGTTTGGGACTCTGTGCCCAGGTCCATCCGGCGCGCGATCGGTGGCGGGCAGACGTATCTTACCAGACAACCGGACGAATCCCGGCTGCTGAAGATTAGGTCCGGATGGCTTAAAAGAATTATCGGTTACCGGAGAAGTTGATTTTTTGGTAACGTGAGTAGCGATCGAATTGACAGAGGCGCAACCGGGAAGAGGAGATGATTATGAGCGACCAACCCGACGGCACCAAGGGACCTTTGGACGGGCTGCGGGTGATCGATTGGACCATGTGGCAGTTTGGTCCGGTCTCAACGATGATGCTGGCCGATATGGGCGCGGAAGTCATCAAAGTGGAATCGCTGGATGGCGATCACGGGCGGAATGTCGGCCGTTCGGTGGGCTTGGACTCAACCCTCTCCAACGGGGCCAGCGCTTTTTTCGAGGGGCTGAACCGGCAGAAGCTGGGTATCTCGCTAAACCTCAAAACCCCGGAAGGGGTGGAGATAATGTACAAGCTGGCGGCCAAGTCCGATATCTTCGTGGAGAATTTCAGGAAGGGTGTAGCCGAACGTTTGGGACTGGGTTATGAAGACTTGGTCAAGCACAACGAGAAGATTATCTACGCTTCGGCTTCGGGATACGGACCGGAAGGCCCCGACTCAGGCAAGCCGGCATTCGCGTTAACCGCTGAGGCCAGGGCGGGGGCCCTATGGTGGATCGGGCCACCCGACGATACACCCCATCAGCTGGACATCGCGGACCAAAGCGCCGCTGTGATGCTGTCTTACGGCATCATCGGAGCTATTGTGGCCAGAGAGCGGTTCGGATTCGGCCAGAAGGTAGATGTCTCGCATCTGGGCAGCATGATCTGGGCCAGGGGGATGCAGAACCAGATCTCTTTACTGGTTGATAGAGAATACCAGCGATTCGACCGAAATAGTCCGGGCAACGTGTTATGGAACTACTACCGGTGTGGCGACGGCCGTTGGATAGCTTTTTCCATGGGCCAGGACCGGTATTGGCCGCCATTCTGCCGTGCCGTGGAAAGGCCCGATCTGATCGATGATTCCAGGTTCGATACCCCTGAGAACCGTTACCAGAACCGGGAAGAACTGGTCGATCTTCTCGACGCCCTCTTCCTCTCTAGAACAAGCGGCGAATGGGAGGAGTCTCTCCAGGGGAACGACGACATCATTTGGGAGCGGGTGCAGCGCAACTTGGACCTGCCAAAGGACCCCCAGGTTGTGGCGAACGACTACATCGTCGAGTTCGACCACCCGGCCATAGGGCCTTCGAATTGGCTGCAAACGCCAGTCACTTATAGCAAGACGCCCCTGTCTACGAGGAAAATGGCCCCGGCTCTGGGAGAGAACACGGAGGAGACCATCATTGGCCTGCTGGGTTACTCCTGGGATGACATCGTGGTTCTAAAAGACAAGAAGGTGATTCTTTAGCCGCGAACCATATGGTAGACAGGAAAGAGACTCAGAGTTACTATTCCTGCGGTGACCCACTGTCCGATTCACAGGCGCGGGTTATTTGTTGACGGTCAACGAAGAGATATGTGAGGAAATATGCCCAAGATAATCCCAGTCGCCGACGAGTTGAGCAAGACTTTTTGGGACGGCGTTAATGACAAACGGTTGATCCTGCAACATTGCGCCGCTTGTGAAAGGCTCCAATACCCGCCGAAACCGGCATGCCAGTTCTGTGGCTCTGGTGAAAAGCTGGAGTGGAAAGATGTGGAAGGCAAAGGCCATATCTCGACCTACATCGTGATTGAGGACGGGCGTCTGAACCGCCGTATGCCCGATCAGCCTTACAATCTGGCGTTGATCACGTTGGACGAAGATACCAGCGTCAATTTTTACTCCAACCTTCCTGGAGTCCCTCCCTACGAGGTCCCGGTAGGGTCAGCTGTCGAGGTTATGTTTGAAGAGGTCGCGCCGGACCAACTGATCCACGAATGGAAGGTCGTCGGCTGATTGTTCAGTGATCTCAAACGGCATTATTATTTATCATCAAAAAAATAGGTGAATGATGGCTACGCAAAACCAGTATCAGTGGCGAAGAGATAAGGACGGGCTAGGGGTGTGGGACCACCGGGGCAAGGTCGCGGTGGCCGGATACGGTCACTCCCCCGTTGACCGGCGCTGGGATGAGAGATCCATGGATCAATCCTTGGGCGCATACACCATCCTGGCCTGCAGACTTGCCATGGAGGACGCGGGAGTAACCCCCGACCAGATCGACGGAATCATCTGCTGCGACAGCCACATCGCCGGCGGCAGTGGGGGTACCGCGTCCAACTGGGCGCCGCGTCCCTACTTTGACCCGCCTTACGACTCGGAATTGGGGCTTACATTGATCAACGGTGAATGGCTGGCCAAAGTGATGGAGTTGCCCAACGTCAGATTCGCTCCCACCGGAGTGCCGACAATCGGCGAGATGGTGGGCATGGCCTCGCAAGCCATCGCCGACGGAAAATGCAATACCTGTCTGGTGATCTACCCCACGGGCAATCTGGAAGGCAGGTACCGCCGTGGGGGAGAGAATGCCGACGACTACGCGAAGGGCGCTCGGCAATGGGTGGCGCCTTGGGGCAACCACGGCGGCAACGACTTCATCAACATCTTCCCCCACAACCAGTATTGCCTCAAATACGGGGGCACCCACGATGATCTGGCTCCCTTCGTGATCAACCAGCACCGGAATGGATTGCTGACTCCGTGGGGCTACAACGCCAGCCACGGGCTGGAACAACTTACCGTTGAGGACTACGTGACGTCGCGGTACATCCTGAATCCCCTGCGGTTGTGGGATTGTGACCGGCCGGTCAACGCATCGGCGGCCTACCTGTTCACCACCGCCGAGCGTGCCCGGGATATGAAGCAGCCCCCGGTTTACGTGCTCAACCACTCACAACATAACTTTCCTACCCGGACAACTCAGTCGGACCTGAATGAGATTGAAGATTGGACCGACCGGGCGGCTAAAAGGATGTACGAGGGCGCTGGGCTCGGACCGGCGGACGTGGACATCTTCAACCCGTATGACGGTTATGCGACGATGACCCAGTTTTATCTGGAGGCATTCCAATGGCACGGCGTGAAGCGGGGCGACGCCTTCGCCTTCTATGCCGATGACATCAGGGTCGAGGGTCCCCATCCCTTTAGCTCCAGTGGTGGTAACCTGGGGAACGGCCGTACCCGCACCGCCATGTACACCGACAGTATCCAACAGCTTCGGGGGACCGCCGGCCCTAGGCAGGTCACGGTACGCGCTGAAACGGCGCTGGCGGCCTTTGTCACCCCTAGCAGCGGCGGCTGGATCATGTTCTCCAAGCACCCCAGTTAGCGCCGATACAGATCAACTTCGGGTGGCAGTTTGGCCGGCCCGGATACGGAAGAGTTTTATGCCGGAAAATCGTATTCTCGAGGGTGTGCGCGTTCTCACTTTAGAGCAGGTGCACGCCCTGCCTTGGGGGACGTCTTTCTTAGCGGATCTGGGCGCCCAGGTCATCCGCGTGGAAAGCGTGGTCCACCTGCAGGACCGTAAGTCCGGCCCTTTCCCCGGCGGGCAGTCCAGCGAAGAATGGTGGAACGAGGGTGGAAACCTGGCCTACTTTGGCGCCCGGAATAAGCAGAGCCTTTGTCTGGAAGTGGCCGATCCCCGGGGTAAAGAAGTTTTCCTCAAGCTGGCTCAGGAATGCGACATCGTGACGGATAACTTCCGCCCCGGCACCATGGCACGGTACGGCTTCGACCATGAGAGCCTGAGCAAGCTGAATCCCAGGATCATCACCTTGAGCTCCACCGCCTTCGGATACACTGGCTCGTGGAGCAGGGCCGGATCCCGGGCCCGTACCGTCGATGCCTCCTGCGGGATGTCCTATCTGACTGGCTATGAAGACGGCCCATCGCGGCGGGCCAGCAATAACTACATGGATCACTCGGTGGGCAACAACGTAGCCTACGCCCTGCTGCTGGCGCTGTACCAACGAAACAAGACCGGCAAAGGCATGCGAATCGACCTCACCATGCAGGAAACCGGCGTGTCGGCCATCGGCCCGGCTATCCTGGAAACGCAAAGGGGCATCTCTCGTCCCCGTCTCGGATGCGGACATCTGTGGAAGTCGCCCCACAACGTCTTCCCGTGTCGCGGCGAAGACCGTTGGATCACCATCGTGGTGTCCACCGATGATGAATGGCGGCGCCTAACCAAGGCCATGGGCGGCCCGGCCTGGGCGGTCGACCATCGCTTCGACACTGCCCAAGGCCGCTGGACCCACCGGCGCCAACTGGGCGAGCACCTAGCGGAATGGACCAGTATCCAAGACGATCAAGAGTTGATGATTCATCTTCAAGAAAATGGCGTCTCCGCAGGCGCGGTGTTGACGGCCGAGGACCTGGTGGCCAATCCTCATCTCCAAGAGCGGGAATACATAGAAGAATTTGTAAACGTCAACGCTCCTCAAGCCGGCCCCCGGAAATATGCCGGACGTCCCTTCCGAATGCCGGGCGTTTCCATGGGTATCCACAGTGTAGCGGCTTTGGGTGAGCACAATGAGGAGATTCTGAGGGAGATCGCCGGATTGTCTGGGGAAGAGATCGCGGCCCTGGCTGACGACGGAATAATCTCCAACCTACCCCTGCCCACGGAGTCCCGGCCTTAGAAGAGATTGGATCTGTTGGCTGCCCCTGATATGTTTGGGGACACCACGAGTCAGTAGAGTCGCGTTTCTTGTTTGCCTATGGAATCGGCAGCGGCTCGACCTGAAGGCGTGTGTTGATGGACTTGGTTGTGCCAAAGTCGTAGCGGGTAATCGAAGGAGAGGTGATCTCCACTCGAAACAGGGGTTAGCGGTGCTGCGGCGAGCGATTGGTCAAAGGACCCCGTGGCCGATCGTGACGAGCAAGAGATAGTTTTAGTCTCTGATCACAACTCCCCTACGCCCGCAGCATCTCCCGCCGGAATAGCACCCGCTCCATTAAAGGCCCGCTGCCTATCGCAAATATTCTACGGAACGACCTCCCAGATCTGGCGGCTGCCTTCTACTGTATTGATATTAAATAGTCTGACAGACTCTACAGTCTCGGGGGATAGCTCGTTGTAATTGGTACGCTGATTATTAAAGTACTCATCTAGGCTTTCCACTTCGATCTCAAATGCGATGGTATCCATCCGGTCTGTATAATCCAAGTAGATTTTACCCGTTGTATTGCCATCGCTGGCCCAGGAAGCCCTAACCCCCTTCACAACCTCCAAGCACTCAGGCACCTTTCCTCGGGCACACTTCCAGACGTTTCTGACCATGTACATTCCCAGTCTCCTCAGAACATTTGATAGCCAATTATCCCAGATCGAGTAGATTTCTTTAGCCATACGACTTCTGGGATAACGCGAACTATAATGCTGCATCCAGAGACCGTCAACGACCCCGCGGAGGGTCACCATGTTCCCCTTATGGAGTGCTCCCGGCCTTTTTATAAGAATCGACCGCCGGGGTCAGCGGTTATTAAGCCGGGTAACCTCTGGCTGAAGTCTAATGGCGTCGCCCAGATCGGCGACTTCGGACCGGCCGTGGCTCTTAGACCGGTCCCGTCTGTCAACTGAAGGCATGACGGCCTTAAATCTTGGCTCGAAAAACATCGGCCTTCAACCAAGTTTCAGCATCCAATAGAGCTACTACGCCTTCAGTATCTCCCGCCGGGACAGTACCCGCTCCATCAAAGGTCGCATGCCCAGCTCGCTGGAGATGGCGAGGGACTCGTCAAGCTGGGTGATGGCTTTTGCCCGGTCGCCCTCACCATCGCGCTTTAGCAGCATGTCGGCGTAGTCGCAGCAGGTTCAGGCCAGCTCCGGCTGGTAGCCTGCTTTGCGGCAGAAGTCCAGGACGTCCTCAAAGTGTTCGCAGGCCTGGTTCAGATTGCCCATGGTCTGAGAGACGAGGCCCAGGATGCGGTCGGCGGACAGCCCAGGCCCAAAGGGGCCTTGGGGAGACATGGTGGCCATTAGAGGCTCTATGGCGCCGTACAACTTCCCGGCTGCCATCGCATCGCCCCTTTGGACTGCTATCAACGCCAAGCCGATTCGGGCTGCGTGTTGCGCGGACGGGAAACCCGATGGCGAGTCGAGAATAGACAAAGCGATGGACTCGGCCTCGTCAAATCGCGTTATCTCCCCGGAGATATAGGCTGCTAAAGGTATGACCACTGCCGGGACGGTATTAGTTGTAAAGGCCGCCAGGCTTGACGGGCTCGGCCACACATTCTCAAGGAGCTGTTCCAGATAAGCACGGCCGGGTTCGAAATTACCTGTCTGGTATTCCAGAATGGCACGGCATCCCAGTAAGTCCGCCTCCCGTGGCGACATCGCCAGGCCTTGTTCCGCGAAGTCTCGAGCAGTTTGCCAGTCGCCCCTGGCGCTACTCAGATTCTCGTTAGCTTCCATGGCGAACGTCTGCCATTGGCGGGAACCCGACCGTTCCGCTGATTCCATCAAAGCTGAGGCGTGTTGAGCAGCCTCCTCCGAATCCCCCATTGCATATAGGACATGCACCAGGTCATACCGAGCGTGCGACTCAACGCTTGGCCGCTCAACCTGCTCGGCCAGAGAGACCGCTCGCCGATTCCGGTCCAGACTCTCTTCGAAGCGGCAATAAGTGAAGTCCACACAGACCCCTACCATCAGCGTTTCCATTTCTAAAATTGAGTCGTGGTGTTCCTGCGCGATGACCAGGGCACCATTTATTGCCTCCTGGGCCTTCTCATAGTTCGCTCTTAACCCCCGCACGGAGCGGGACATGAGCCGCCCAGCATCGTGGGAACCCGGCGTGGCCAACTCCAGGGCCTTGTCAATAAAGCCAAATCCGTCTTGGCTCTGTACCGCGATAGCCACCGCTTGTTCCGAATCCCCGGCGGCTACGTAGTAGTCAAATGCCCGGGTGAGAATAGGAAGGGCCTGGAACAAGGTCTGCCTCTCCCGAGTGCCCAATTCTGCCCGGCCAAGACCGGACAATAACGCTGCGCTCTCAGCGTCCGGAGCGGGCTCCGTTCCGGTCAACTCCACCCCCTTGCCCGCCAAGCCCCTTTCAAAATGGGCAAGCGCGTCTTCATAGGCATAAGAGGCTATCGCCTGCTCCCCGGCCAACAACGAATAATGCACTAACTTCTCTATGCCTACAGCCGTTTGTGCCTCCCTAAAGTGATGAGCCAATTCGGCGGCATGTGGTTCGACATCATCGCCGTAAATCTCTTCCAGGGTCTCCCCAATGGTGGCGTGGAGTCCCGCTTTCCTGGTCTGGGACATCTCTTCCGCAAATTTCTCTCGGACAAGAGCATGGGAAAACTGGTACCGGCCCCGGGGCAACTCCTCGATGAGCAATGCCGCCATCGCCTCTTGTAGCACCTCCCGAAGCTGGTCTTCATTCGTGTCCTCGATCAACGGCGCGATCACCGTCGGATCGAATTCCCGGCCGCTGACTGAGGCGATGGTCAGTATTTCATTGGCTTCCTGGGACAAACCATTGAGCCGGCGGCCAATCACCTCTCTGACACCCTCGGGAATACGGACGGTCCATGTGGCTCCTGAGTAAGCCGTTAGGTCTCCTTCCTGCATCAGAAGCCGAACCACTTCTGTGATGAAGAGCGGATTACCCTCGGTCTGAGTGTGGACGGCCTCCACGAAATCTTCCGGAGGCGATACACCGGCGGTCACCTCGATGAGGCGGGCCACGTCACTTTGGGTGTGGCCGCTTAGACTCACCCGCTGGAGTTGCCCCTCACGATTCAAAACATCTATGGTTCGGGCCAGGGGATGCTCCGGTGAAAGGTCCACGGTCCGGTAAGTCACCAGTAGCAACAGGCGGCTGGTCCTAATTTCCCGGACTAAATACTCTAGAAATAGTAAAGACGAGCGGTCGGCCCATTGCAGGTCGTCCAAGACCAGCATGATGGGTTGATTTTCGACCGCGTTCTTCAGGAAGGTTGTGATTGCGTCGAAGAGGCGGAAACGGGCTTGTTCCGGTTCCACTTGGGGTGGCGTTCCCAGCCCGGGCAACCGCTCGAGTACTTCAGATATGATCTCGGCAATATGCTGGGCGCCGGCGCCCATCTCCGAGCGAAGCTCCTCCGGGTCCTTCTCACGTATGTAGGAACGGATGGCTTGCACCCAAGGCCAGTAGGGCGGTACGCCCTCATCTTCATAGCAACGGCCCCACAGCACCAGGGCTCCCCGCTGCATGGCCAGTACGCCCAACTTTTGGGCGGTCCGAGTTTTGCCGATACCTGGCTCGCCAGACAGGGCGACCAGGCGGCCCCGGCCCGACAACGCGTCTTCCAATGCGGCCTGTAAGTCGTCCATCTCCCGAAGTCTGCCGACAAACACGCCGCCCGCCAGACTGTCCTGAGCTTGGACATCGTCCACAGCTGCTGTAGGTTGCTCCACGACGGTCGTGAGATCGACGGCGGCCTGATGACCTTCAAGCCCTCGCGTGGCAGCGGACAGGAAAGCTTGGCCTTCGCGGTTCTCGGGGTCGAAGGTTAAGACATGTTGTGCGCGGGCTCGGACGATTTCCCAGTCTTGTCGGGCCGCAGCTTCGTCAGCTTCGTCTAGGAGACGGTCGATCTGGCGTTGAATTCGGTCGCTGGCCATGATGGGGGAATAGTACGTCGCAGCCGGTGGCTTGTCCACATCCAACAGCGTGTGGTGCTCTCTTGACGCGGCGTCTAGCGACCAAGCGACGGTGTTTGTGCGAGCGATTCGGGCCTGGGAACGATCCAACTGCCGATGGGTTAGAGCAGAGCTGAACTCCAGCGGAAACACGCGCCGGCGGTTTGGGTTTCAATGATTTGGACCGGCGGATTCGGACGCCTAAATAGTTGAATCTGGATCGTCCGTCGCGTCCTTCGCTTTGAGTCTGGAGAAGCGGCCTATGCGAAGGCGGTACATGAATATGCCGCTGATACAGAACAGTATGCCCTTTATCACTTGCCTCTGGTCTAATTTGCTTTCCCCAAGCCGGCGATTAGTAAATGTGATTGGGATCTCTTGAATCGTGAGCCTGGACGCCAGCACTAGCAACGTAGACTCGGGCATGAACTCATAGCCGTTACCCTTAGCCCGTGACAGGACCGCCGATGCCGCGCGGCGGGAAAATACCCGAAAGTTGGTGGTGCACTCGAGGGGCGTCCCGGCGCCCCAGTGGTACACCAGATTGGCGGTCCGGCTTAGCAGCCGGCGTTTGATGTTCCAACCTTCAACGCCACCCCCTGGCGCATAACGGCTCCCTTGGACCATGTCGGCGGAACCCGTCTTGATCGCGGCGAGCAGCCTGGGGACATCCGCCGGATCGTGGGAATGATCGGCGTCCATGCTAATAATATATTGGGCTCCGGCGTTCAACGCGGCGGCTATGCCAGATTGTAACGCTGAACCCAAGCCCAGTTTGCCCGGCCGGTTTACTACGGTAATGTTGCCGAATCTCGTGGAAAGTTGTTGAGCGATAAGACCTGTCCCATCTGGGCTATTATCGTCGACCACCACCAGTTGCAGGTCTATCTCTAGGCTTTCTAAAGCCTCTACGAGCTGCCCGAGATTATCAGCTTCGTTGTAGGTCGCTAGGATCACGGCCAATTCCGGCACGGAAATCACCTTAATTCAATATCGTCGGCCCGCCACCGGAGCCGAACCTACGCCAGAAACCGGTGCCCCATTTCTCGCTTATCGCGATCAACGGCAACGTCAACAGACCCAAGCCCAACAGCACCACCCGCAGACTACGAGGTCGATATTCCAACCGTACTTTGTGTTCGCCTTGAGGCAGCTGGATCCCCACCACACTGGGCATCAACATGACCGGGTCCGTCTCTTCCCCATCTACGGTGGCCCGCCAGTTTGGGTGATAAGTGGCTTTAAGCATCAGCATGCTATCGCGTTTCACGTTAACGTCAGCCGCAAAGAAATTGTTGCCAACTTCCTCGGAGAGCACTATGCCCCGAGATGGACCGGCAGAAACTTGGATTTTAGAAATGACCTCAGAAGCCTCAGAGAGTGGTATCGAGCTCTTTATCCCTCTGGAAGAACTGCCAAACAGAACCGTTGGGTGCTGCTTGACGCCCAGCAGTCCGCTGGCCATCCAGTTTGATGCCGCCGGCCAGTAGTCCGTTTTTCCTCCGGTAAAGGTCAGGTCTGAGTCTACCAGATCGAAGTAGCCGGTCGTCTGCACTTGGTACAACCGGTGGCGACCGAACTGCCCGAGTGGTTTTACAAATCGCGGGAATACTTGGGCTTCCGGCGCCACAACGTACCGCACGTTGAACAGATTATATTGCTCAGGGCGGGTCTCGTCGAAGACCCTCTCGAAACTACTGGATAATGAAAATCGATGGTAAAGCCATCCCGTCATATCTAGGCCCTCTTGCTGTAGCAGAAAATACATCGGTATCCTGCCGACGACGTATTGACTGCCCCAATTTTCGGGTAATCCGGCATAAATACGGCCGGATGGTAGTTGCTTTAGTTTTCCGAATAGGGCACTCAATTCCAGTTCTTCGTTGGCCAGAGCCTGCCGGCTTTCTGTCAGATAAAAGGCATTCTCTACCAGATAGGATCTCCGTTCGTTGTATACGGGCAGCAGGAGCAGCGAGGTGAGCGCTAGGACCCCCGCGAAATACCAGACGTTTGATCGGGAAACGGCCCAACGCCAAGGTGCAGCCAATGCAACGGCCATGAGGAAGATGCCGCCAAGATGGACCATAGCCATAAACCGGATCATGTGGAGTTGGCGGCTCATAGGTAACACGTCTATCAATACACCCCAAGTGGACCTGCCGAAAAAGAGCAACAGCCATAGTAAGAATATCGTTACCGGAATCAGGTATCGTTCTTGTCTCCACCGAAGTAGACAAAAGACGAACCCAACAGCCATCAAGATGGTCAAAGAAGGGAACCGGCCAAAATCAAATAAATGACCTTTCGCCAGACCTATAAGCACTGCTGAATGGCCAAAAGAGTCGTACGTTATCCGCGGTAAATTATTATTGTTCAGATACGTCCGGTCCAAGAAAAGTGGAATCAGAAAATAAGAGGTCACCACCACGACCAGCAGAAAGAGGATTATCATCCGCCTCCACCGCCTCCATACAGCCGCAAGAAAAGACCTGGGATCAGACATATCCATCGGTTGAATGAATGTGAGGATGCCAAGGGTGAGGAAGGCCATATACCCGTAAAGAAGGTGTGACATCAACGTCGCCGCGAGCAACAGCGTCGCCCAGAAGTAGCCTCGCCCCTCCTGTAGAACTCGATACCCCTGGGCCAACGCTGGAGGCAGAAGAACCATTGCCCAAAGCTGGCTGTAAAGCCCCCACCCCCTGAAGACGTAACCTTCGAAACCGAGCCCCCAAAGAGAGTTGGTTGCCGTTAGCGACGCCACAAGGCCGCCCATCGCCGCCAACAGCCGATCGAAACCGAAACGTCGTAATGACCAAAAGATGGACAACGGGAAAAAGCTAAGGGGCAAGTACGTCGTCCAGTTCAACATATCGGCCAGGGGAAACACTCCGAGAGTGAGAACATGGACCAGCGCTAGAGTTACATGCGGCAGATGTTGGTAGTAGTGGAACAAGGGGAAACCCATGCCCATGGTGCGTTGCCACGGATCGGTGAAGTCCTGTCCATGGGTGATGGCCTTCACCGCCATGTCCGTGTACAACAGATGCATCCCGATGTCGTTACGGTCCGGGATCTTAATCGCCACGTCTGGATAAAGATGGACCAGGTTGAATGTAACGGCGAAAAGGAGCACACCGATGACTATGCAATTCTCGAGGCTCGGAAAATGCCGCGAGGCCGTTGTAACATCACCTACCCGGTTGCGCGTGCTGGGCATCGTCATCGGGAGTATTTACTCAACGTTAGTCTCTAAGTTGGTCATATCGTATCCGTTTAGACGAGTGGAAAGCAGCAAATACGATGCTTACTACTCCAACAAATTCGTGCACCTGCGGCGCCGCCAGTATATTTTGTTTGCGAGGGTGGGTCCAGTAACTTGATTCGGTCGAAAGCACGATGATTGACGCCTGGTCCGTACCCAGTAGTGGGCGCTAGGACTCGCTCAGAGCCAACGCGATGGTGTCTGCTCACTTATCCCAGGTCCCAAGGCAAGCGCTCGAAGCGGGAGTCACGTGCAAAATAATCCGGTCGAGTGTAATATTGGGCGCACACCCGCCGTTGTCAGCCCGGAGCCTGTCAGTCCTTCCCCGAAGGATGAACCGACTGGCTCACCACGAGTGGCAGGGTGGCAGCCAGGCTGATCAAAACCAATGGAGGGCATCGATCAAGTTGGACATCTTATCTGACATAAAAGTGGTGGAACTGGCCCATGGTCTGGCCGGCGCTTTCTGCGCCAAGTTGCTGGCCGACCAGGGAGCAAGCACCATCAAAGTGGAACCTCCCGCTTGGGGCGACCCGGCACGCCGCGAGCCGCCCTTTATCGATGGAGTGCCCCATCCCGAAGGCTCCACGCTGTTCTTGGCCTTCAATACCAATAAGCGCGGCGTAACTTTAGACATCGAACAAGCCGCCGGCCTTGAGTTGCTGCTGCGGCTGGTGGCGGATGCCGACGTGCTGATCGAGAGCTATTCCCCAGGTCATCTAGACAGCCTGGGATTTGGCTACCCGGTCCTAAAAGAGAAGAACCCCGGTCTGATCGTTACATCTTGCACTTACTTCGGCCAGACTGGACCTTACCGCGACTACCAAGGGGGAGATTTGGTTGCTCAGGCCTTGGGCGGCTTCCTCCACGCGGTGACCGGTTCCGCCGACATGCCTCCCATGGGCACGGCTCTGGAGCAGATGGAGATTACCGCCGCCCGCAACGGGGTCATTGCCATCATGGCCGCCCTGTTCCAACGTCAGCAGTCAGGTGAAGGACAGCACATCGACCTGTCCACGATGGAAGCCGCTATCAGTACGCCGTCGGGTCTGATCCATCCCTACACGTTCACCGGCCAAAGTCCAAAACGAGGGGGCAGCGACGGCAACGTGATGGACGGGATGCATATACCCACCGCCGACGGCGAAGTGACATTGACCACTGCCGGAACCGGCGGGCGTCCCATGGAAGCCTGGGCCGAATTCCTGGAAGAACCCAGGCTGCTGGACCCCAAATTCGCTACCCGTCAGAGCCGCATGGACAACTGGGAAGAACTACACAGTTTGGTCGCTACCCCCCTGGCTAAGTGGAACAATCTGGACCTGATGCGGGAATCAATGGCCCGGGGGCTCGTCCTCGGTTTGGTCCAGAGCCCCCAGCAGGTGGTGGACTCTCCCCATCTGGAGGAGCGGGGCTTTTTCGTCGAGCTCGACCATCCCGACGCCGGCAGCCTGAAATATCCGGGTCCCGGTTTCTTCATCGACGGTGAGAACCCTATGGAAGGCGGTCGACCGGCTCCGTCCTTGGGTCAACATAACTCGGAGATATTCGGTGGAGAGTTGGGGCTAACTTCCGAAGAGTTAGGCTTGCTCCGCGCCGCCCAAGTCGTTTAGCTCCGGAATCAGTACTCGTAGAACATCTGCTGTATCTCCTCACGGTTGCTGGTGACGGTCAAAGCCAGCATCAACAGCACTCTGGCCTTCTGGGGCAGCAGGTTGTCGCAGACGATGAATCCCTGCTGCTCCTTCTTGGGTGTCATGACTACCCGGCCTGCGGTAGCCCGCGATGCCAGCACCACGGGCATGCCCTCGCCAACGGCCGCCGCCGCCGCTTCAACGACTGCCGGTGGGTAAGTGCCGCCACCGAATCCTGCCAGGACCATCCCGCCGGAGGCGTTTGCCCGGACCGCGTTCACCAACAGGCCGTCGGCGCCACCGTAGGAATAGACGATGTCCACTCTGGGCAGGACGGACGACTCTGAAACGTTGAAGGGAGTGGCTGTCGTGTGCTTCCTGATCGGCGCGCGGTAAAAGACGACTTTACCGTCAGAGTCAGCGTAGCCTAGGAACCCCAACTCGTTGGGCCGGAAGGTCTCAACCCTGAAGGTGTTCGCTTTGGTCACGTCGCGGCCGCAGTGAATCTCACTGTTCAACACCGTGAGCACACCCATACCGGCTGCTTCCGGGCAGGCGGCGACACGCACCGCCTCCAACAAGTTGAGGTCCGCGTCGGTTCCCAGGGAGGTCGGTGGCCGCATGGCGCCTGTAATCACCACGGGCTTGTCTGTTTTTACCGTCAGATGAAGGAAATAAGCGGTCTCTTCCAAGGTCGCGGTTCCGTGGGTCACCACCAAACCGGCCACCTCGGGCTCTTCCCTAAATGTCCGGTTGATCCGGTTAGCCAAGCTTAGCCATTCGGGACCCCCGATGGCCGTACTGCCCACGCTGATCAGGTCCTCCGCATCGATCCTGGCGATGTCCGACACCTCCGGGATCCGGGCCAACGACTGATCGATGGTGATGTGGTCTCCCAACTCTGGGTAGAGGATATAGTCCAAACGGTCCGGCCCAACACCGGCGATGCTGCCTCCGGTGGCGATTATCTTTACTAGGAGTTTGTTGGCATTCATGGGTATCCTCCGGGCACGGGATTTTTAGCCTTGGTGCAGTTCAACACTATATATTGGGATAGATACCGGCATCAATGCCCGTCCTGGCGCTAACCATGGACAAATCCCCCGGCCTAACGTTATTATTCCTCCATCATGGCAAGTGAGCGTGTACAACGGCGCATTGAGCGTCTCTTAGATCAACTCGATGAAGCTGAGACCCAAGGCAACTGGGAGTCGGTACGTGATCTAGCTCAAGACGTTCTGGAGATCGACCCGGATAACACCGAAACGGGGGCGTATCTGCGGTCGTCTGCTAGAAGGCTAGGCGCTGTAACCGCAACCCCAAGTGATCCGCCGTCGAGCCCACCTGATTCAGCCGCAGTCGCGGATCGCCAAACTCCCCAACCCACTTCCTTCGCAAACGGCCGCTATCAGGTCAAGAGGTTCTTGGGAGAGGGGGGCAAGAAGAAAGTCTACCTGGCCCACGACACCACGTTGGACCGGGAAGTTGCTTTTGCGCTGATCAAGTCGGAGGGGTTGGACGAAACCTCCCGCGCCCGAATCCAGCGTGAGGCCCAGGCCATGGGGCGGTTGGGCTCCCATGCTCATATCGTCACTGTCTTCGACCTGGGCGAGGAAAACGGCCAACCCTACATGGTCACCGAACTCATGGGCGGCGGGGATGTCGAGGGGTTAATAGATAAGGCTGACGACCACCGCCTTCTCCTGGATCAGGCCATCAAGATAGCCCAAGAAACCTGCCGGGGCATGGAATTCGCCCACAGCCGGGGCATCGTCCACCGTGACTTGAAACCGGGCAACGTGTGGTTGACAGAGGACGGCATCGCCAAGATCGGCGACTTCGGCCTGGCAATGGCCCTGGACCGGTCCCGTCTTACTATCGAGGGCATGATGGTGAGCACAGTTATATTGAGATAAGGCTCTCTATCTGCTAGAATCATGGCATCCCGGTTTATCGAGGCTGCCATGCCCACCGCTATAGATACCGCCACCGCCGTCGGCTACTTCAGAGTATCCTCCCCTGGGCAAGCCGGGGAACTCCACGTATCCCTGGA